>Ga0214481_100697_pt1 | contig 16172 bp, 14 predicted proteins | sample M1_20Mar14CPVII9_4_FD_165057 | JGI IMG/M metagenome (GOLD analysis project Ga0214481, IMG submission 165057) | Marine eukaryotic communities from Monterey Bay, California, United States - M1_20Mar14CPVII9sort6BwellG10 | ecosystem: Environmental > Aquatic > Marine > Unclassified | place: USA...
ACTACATGCCGTAACTATATTCCATCACTTAGGCATTGTTAATTGGTTGCTTGTGTGTACATTCGACCATTAATTGCAATTTGTGGCATAACACATCACATGAATTAACAACTCTACGCGCTATAACTTTCGTAACACTTTATCTCAATACAAGATAAGTACAGGTATGATAGAGCATGTTCTTGTGATCAATATGAATGTCCAATCATGCAATGCGGTGGATTATTGACGACGCACTATTCATTCGAAGGAGCGACGTCTCATGGTAAAAAATTTGGATGGACTGTCTGACAACACTCTTCTCTATCCGCACAGGATTAGGCTTGAACCTTTGCTTTGTATTGTATCGATTTCTTGGAGCATTCGACCAAAGATCAAGTCTGACAAGTAGTGATGGAATCGTTTGTTTGACGTATTCTTCCGAACTCTCTTTAGTTTTGCCCTTGATGATCAAGGATGTAGTAAAAAGCGCGGATGCATCCACAACAATTCCATATGGCTTTGATTTCAACTGATTAAGACTGCTAGGGATGTTGTTGTTGTTTGGTTTAAAGTATTCCATCACAATATTTCTTGGAGCAACAGATGATGATGCCAGACACTTATCTTTCATTGTTTTGATACACTTTTCACTTTTTGATACCGCGATACATCCTTCACCTGGACCCGTTCCACACTCAGAGCATCCATGTTTTTCATGCGATCTCTTATCTCCTCGATGTAAACATAGACTGCAACATCTTGAGGTTATTGTCGAGGGACCGTCGTCATCGCAATCGATATAGATCTCTGAAGACTTGCTAGACTTGGAACTCCACAATAGTAGCTCATCAAGACAATCCTTTTTTAAACTCTTGCACGCATCAAGAAATTGTATCGTTTTTCGACTACCAGTATTCCTAATACCACTACCAACCATGTCACTTCCACAGAGGATTGCAAATGCAATAAGATCTTCTCGGCTTAGCTTGAGACTTCTCTTGTTGTTGTTTGTGTCTGCTGATATATTAGCAACTAACTTGTCAGCATCATATCTCATCACTTTCCGATTCTCTAGATTCTCACAGGTAAAGTTAGTGTAGATCGTTTTGGCACCAAACAATAAGCAATCACCATCGTTTGATATAACACCATCTACAATTCCAGAAGAGTTTAGATGTGCACATAACGCTTCTCCTTCTGCTTCTGCACGAACTACAGGTACTCCCAAACATCTTAACATTGTTTCACAGCGCTTTGATGCATTGACAAAGGCAGATCCCTTTCGTTGTTGTGTATTTGTTTGTTGTTCTGATCTTACACGCCTTTGTCCTTCTACTACAAACACTAATCCTAACCCAAGCTTTAAAAGCTTCTGTGTCCTTTGATATACTAAATATAGACTTGGATCTGAATGAAATGAAGATAGTGCAGTACTTGCCATGCCCTCACATATCCATATCGATAAATCAACTGCAAGTATAGTTTGTGGTTTAGTACGAGGATTGTTAACATCATCACCACGCAAGTTGAAATTTTCTAGCCCCATTGGACTGCCACATCCTCCATCATCGAGAACGTTCCACAGAGATGATACTGTCATTAATTATTGTATTGAGGGATAATAGTGGCGATTGTATGAATAACCTCTGCATAAGTGGTGATTGTATGAATAACCTCTAATAATCCATCCATCTGATGAAGATCTTTGATTTTTTTTGGGGTAAAATTATTATTTAGAATCGACACCCATACCCTACCACACACTCCCACCATCGATACTACCTTTCGACGACTCTCTAGCTCATTATGTATATACTAACCCACGGCATATTATATAGTGATATCAATAGCTATTACGAATTACGATAGCACAAAAGTAAGAATGTGTTAACTTCTCGGTAATTACCCAAACAACTTTAGGTTAGAATTGTTTTGCGATTTACCTCAAGGTCATCACATAGTTTTACAGTGTGTTGTTGTGGTTTGGCATGTGGCGGCGGAAATGAATACAAAGATAACAACAGCCTTCATTATCATGTCCAACAAAAGATCAGCATCGACATTGCAATCACAGCAGAAGAAGAAGACTCAGAAGAGTTTAGGCTCCTTTTTCACAAGTGCCAAGAATGTATTGGATGAGGATAAAACAACTGGATACAAAATATTTTGTGATTTAGATGGTGTATTGGTAGACTTTGAAGCTGGTGTTAAAAAGATATTCAACGGGCAGGGTCCTGGTAAGAATAATATACTCTCATCTTATACACATTTTATCCAAGTAACATACATCTTTCGCTCCTTTTTTCTTTACATATCTAGATGATTTACACGTTGGCCGGATGTGGGGTGGAATCAATAAAGTGGACAACTTCTACAATAAAACATCCACATTAGATCATAAACTTAAAATATGGCGAAAGGATGTTGGTATTAGCATGGTAGTGCCCACGGAGTGCTGGGACATCATTAGGTAGTACTCTGATTAATAGCAGCAATGTCTAAGAAGTGATAATTTACATAGAGTCCCGCTAAAATTAAAAAGTGATTTTGACACTCGATCTCGTTGAGAATTAAAAAGTGATATTGACTCGAACTTGTTTAGAATTAAAAGTGATATTTGCTGTCTACAATCTCTCAACTATATATTATACTAACCCCAACCTCCCCAATCCCCATTCATCCACCAGACTAAGCCGACAAATTACGACTCAAGAAGTGCATAATTATAAGATCCAACATGGCAGCATTTAACTTACTCAGATCCTTCTTCTGGTTATCTGCCAACATTCTGTTTAGATAAGCCATCCTCCTACTTCCTGCAAGTGTAACATTATCACAAAACTCTCTGTTTGGGTCCAGAAGATAATTGATTATATTAACGTCTTGGACACTGTACGTATGAGCATTGTTGTAGACTAATCCGTTGAAGCAATTCATGAAGAAGGGGTTGCATCCCAACCACCTGACTTGAGTGCGGAACATGGAATGAGGTAGGGTTGGACGATCGACGTAATTGTAAGCATTCAACAGGTGCACTCCAGATGGGTTGTTATCACACAGTCCGTGGAAATCCATATTGAAGTATAGACTCAAATACTTGGCACTTGCTCTTGAGATTGTGTCTGGAAATCCACTACCAGACATCATCAATAGATTGTTGTTGATATGAAAGTCTCGTGATACCATAGCACTCGTAGAGCAATTCTTTTCATTGAGAAGTAAATAATTAACACTATGGTTTTGCTCTGACTCAAAATCAAGAGTCCCCGTATATGGTTCTAAATCAAGACCAACAAGACGACAGGCATATTCTTCATCAAGTTCGATAGGTGCTTTTAATAAATCTCCTGGTGTGCCATTACGAACAATCCGTCCATGAAAGATTAACGTTCCCTTTGGTTTAGGAACAACCCTCAATGCACACATCGGAAGATCAATTAGATTGAGGAACTTTCTGAAGATTTTTTCAAATGCATCTCGCCTATAGCATGGACTATAAACTTGACCAAATTCATCTTTCCAATCATAAAACAGGACTCGGAAACTATAATGGACAGTTGCATGTCCATACCGCCCAGTAGGATGTAACGTGGTGTCTTTCAAATGTGATAATATCACATCAAAAAAGAACACCATTTGAGCATAATGAAAAATGTCAAATACGACAGGTATTAATGTAGTGGGATTGATAAATGCCAATACATTGAACATGTTTAGAATCGTATCACTTTGTTGGAGCATTCCTTCCAAAGTTGCAATCACCATGTCTTTTGTAATTTTGGGTACTGGTGGATTTCCATTATTGTAGCTACGTTTAAATTCATTTGGGTGAGTATTAGGATTACCGTGAGAGACGGGAATGGATGGTACTAATGTATTTAATGCAGCAGCTGCCGCCGCTGGTGGTAGTAAAGCGGCCATGATATGCACCCTAACCTACGATACACTGTGAGTGTGGCGGTTGATTTGTTTTGTTTGGTACAGTTTGGTATCCTTTTATTTCCACCGACCCTGCCGCTCAGCAACCCAATTTATCATTGATTGCGTCTATTGCAAGAATAAGTCTATCATCTTGACTAGATTTAACTGTCTTTATATATCAATATTATCATAAATACTATTAATCATCCACAATGAAGCCTACCTGGAATAAATTGAATAGTAAGTTAAAAAAGAAGAGAAGACCAAAGACAAAGCAACGGAGTAACCAATCTAATGAAAATAACAATAGTTCAAATGAAAATAACCAATCAAACAACGAAGAGAATCGTACTGGAACTGCCGACACGGCAGTGAGGGAACATGATGATAATATTAAAAAGACAAGAACAGGAACAGCCAGTAATAAAGATTTACAAGGCGTGGATTTAAATGAAGGAAATATTGCGTCAGCCTCAACCAATACCGTGAATGAAGTACCAGATGTATTAATGGAGGATTCGAGGTTGAAACAACCACCCGTACCGATGGACGTTAATGCTGCTGGAGTTAAACCACCTCCCAAGCCTACCGCACCTCCCGTACCCGTGGACGCTAACTCAGAAGTAGATGACGATGTTATGGATGTTTTGGATGTGGTTGATACAATCGATACAGTTTGTGATGCAAGGGCCACATTAGATGTTCATGATTCTTCTGTACCTCATGCTACCACAGGTACTGCAGGCCGTAAGGGACCCCCTGAGAAACTTCCGTGGAATAATATACCACCCGTACTACCTCCAAAATCGTCTGCCGCAGTTAAACCTTCAGGGGGTGATGACGTAGATGACTTGAATGATGCGATGGCAGGGGTTGCTGCAATTGATGAACTTTATGCACGTAAAGCAGAAAATAATGCTGCAGGAGATGCAGGTACTGGAGTAGAAGATGATGATAGGAAGATGCCTCACAATCAAGACCCTGCCGTGCGCGTGCCTCAACAACCACCACAACCCGCGGCAGCCGTGCCTCAACCACCTTCCGAACCTCCGGCTGCAGCCAATTTAGTCGATAAGGATCCTATTGGTGTAATTTTATTATCTCTAATGCGTTATACAAAGGTTGAACCAGGAGAAATAGTAACTAATGCCACAGATGGCACGTGATAATGCATCTTTTGCTACACTTGAGCAAAAGTTTAACGGTCCCGTCTGGCAACAGCATCAATTTCGTGCAATGACTAATGAACAAACATTCAAGCCAACTACGCCGGGTGGAGAAGAAGTGGAAACAAACAATAGTGAATTAGGAGACTCATATTCTCATAGACAAACATATCGTGTTTACAATGATCATGCAGGTAGAGTAATTGGGTGTACAACAGGTAATGCAATACCTCAATATCCATGTGATATTTGTAACGCAGGCGGAACTACAGTCACCTGGGATCAGTCGGGATTCCGTGGCTCAGGATATATACCAGCTTTTATAAAAAACAATCGGAAGTGGTGTAGGACACATTGTTCATGTGATCCTACTATAACACGTTGCAGGGATTGTTACCTCAAACATGTCGAAGTCAAATGGGAAGAGGAATACCCCGATCACCCAAAAGAAGTGGCAAACAATCATCAATATCTATCACCTGAAAAAATCAAAGGACGAAAATGTGTCAAAAAGGGATGTACAAAACTATATGAGACATATGTATGCTCTTGTGACACGAACTCCCGTTATTGCGCAGATCACTTTCTCGAACACTTCTGTGATCAATTGTGCCGAAAGAAGACTGCTCAAGAATTGGCTGACGACGAGACTGATGATGAAAATGAGTAAGTTGATTCGGATGATGGGGGTTCGGATCGATAAGTGGGGGATAGTAGGAGTGGATGGGTATGTTTGCGGTGGTAGGAGTGCATAATATGTGTTATAAGAATACAGTAATATCATCAAGACAAGGCAATAGAAGATGAGTAGCAACGCCTAGGTGACTTTCATAAAACATAAGATCAAATCGTCAAGTGTCTTCTAATCTACTCATTAGCTTTTACTAGTAAAACTGACTTAAAATCTATATAAACGAACTAGAATTCATATAAATGTACTCAAACAGTGACAAACTGTGCACAAACCTTGAACAAACCACTCACTCCCCAAGTTTTAAATGGTTGTTTCAATGTTTGACAAGTAAAACAAGTCGTTTATGTGAACACACGACTAGAACTTATCGGACGACGTATGTGTGTCTCACTTCCACTTCTTGATGATTGCATCTACAACTGCCACAAAGAGCTCCTTTCGACGAGTAAGGGAGATACCATCGCCAGCCAAGTCGAGAGATCGCTTCCTTACTTCTCTCCTCCATGCCTTGTCCAACGACTCCAAGTCGAAGAAGTTGAGAGATTGTCTCCTTGTGAACGAGCCGGCAAACTGATGAAGCTGACGAGGGTATTCAGATGTCGTTTCAAATACCGAAAAGCAAGGAGGATTCTCTTTCAATGTCACTAACAATGCAAGCAATTCGGAAAGAGTCTTGGTGGTATGACGAGAGTAACCGTCTAATAACCATAGAGTATCAATAGCTAGATCGTGACAGTAAGCAGCCTCAACTAATAACAATAGCTTGCCGTTAGCCTTTGAAATGACGATCTTCTTATGAAAAGAACTTTGATTACGATAAGCTTGCACAACATTGTTTCTCATCGAGTTTCTCTTCAACTCAATGCCTGCAAAGTTCGTCTTCTCGTTGTGCTTCTTGAGAAGAGCGTCATGTCTATCCTTGAGTGCTTGGTCCTCTTCGCTCAACGATCTCGTCTTCTTGACAACAAGAGAGGTGGCAGCATTGTTTTCATCTAATTCATCTCGAGTGTTCATTCTTCGTATCGTGTTGAGAAGAGTCAATATCACTTTTAAATTCTCAACGAGCTTTGAGAAGTTATCACTTTTTAATTTTGTTAGCGGGACTCTATGTAAATTATCACTTTATTAGACTTTGCTGACTATTACTGCTACTTTAATGATGTCCTAACACTCCGTGGGCACTATACTATCCTAGATCTTGCCAATTTATCAGAAGCGGCAATTTACCATGGACTGCAGACGGGAAGGAGCTGTGGAGAGAATTGAAACAACACAGCAATACTCCAGATATATTAACGGGTGTTCCACTAACAAAGTCAAGCCGAGCAGAAAAGTTTGCCTGGTGCAAGAGGGAGTTGGTCCAAGAAGAGGAGGAAACACTGACTGTAAATCATGTTGATATGGCGGGGTCACGTAGTAAACATGAATGTATTAGTGGTAGGAGAAAGAACAAAGATGGGATAGTAAATGTCATTACATGTTGGAGTAAAAACAAACATTACGAAAGTAAGGAGAATCATGTACTCATTGATGATAGGCTTTCTTTGAAAGAGGAATGGGAGCAACGTGGTGGTATATTTATTCATCATACAAGTACAGAAAGATCACTTGCTTTGCTGCGTGAAAAGGGAATCCTAGTTGACGACGATGAAGACGCCAAAAAGAAAAGCAGTAGTATTTCAGGTAAAACGGAAGAGAGTTGAAGTTGAGATATGGCTTGCTGTTCGTTGGTACTGCACAACACACAAAAGCCAAAGGGAGATATGTTTTATTGAAGTTATAACTTGAACAAAAGTATGTGCATATCAATTGAACCAAAACATACTTTCCTCTAGATCATACCTAGCTACCGATGACCATTCGTTGCTCATTCTTTTGCATTGATTGGATGACTGCAACATGTTGTTCCTGCTCTTTCACACGCTTGTTGTGTTCTTCTGATTGCCGAATCTTTTCTCGTTCTTGAGCCTCAACATCTACTTCATTTACTAGGATTTCTGCTCCATCGGTTACCCCATAATATGCGAGAGTATGATCGTCATCATTCATTTCAGTTGGGAAGGGATCATTCTCAATACGGAAATGCAAAATCTGCAAATCAATTTCCAGGCCAAAAGCCCGAGCACACATTGCTTTGATTCTACCAACCTTGAGACTTCGTGGAATGCGTTTCCGTAATGGCTCCACATCACAGCTTGCAGCCGCCATAGATCGGATGGTTATTCCTATAACATCATCTCCAATATTTCCTTGACCAGACGATCCAGTAGCTGAACACGTCGTCATCATTGTTTCCTTATGTTTCTCTAACAGAGATTGAAAACGAGGGTGACGTGCATGTATCTGTGCCTGTTTGGCCTTTGTCTCTTCATCCTCACTTCCACTAGTCTTCTTTTCATCGTCGGTTGCAACAGTAGACGATAATAATGCACCAGATGATATCATTAACAACTCCCGTGCCACATTGCTCACGTAGCGACGTTCGGCCTCAACTCGTTCTCTTTCTGTGATCGGAGAGGCATTGAAAAACTCAAGATTTGGTAACCGTGCAATAACGGTCGACCGGACTTCTCCAACACCAAGCTGAGAAGTCAGAGGAGTATTCCTCAACCGTAGTGATTGCAGTACAGGTAACTTGTTGAGACTATCGATTGCAGACCAATTTGATATAGATGTCCCCGCAAGTTGCAATGATATCAGTGAAGCAAATGACGTGTCACTTTCAGCAGCTGGGAAATTGATGTGCTCAATTTTGTTATCATTGAGAATGAGAGACTCTAACTTTGGTAAAGCTTGTAGCGAAATGATCTGTTGTTCCCATGAAGTCAGGTTGCAATCTGACAAATCAAGTAGAATTAGACTTTGAAATACAACTTCCGGAGCTTTGTTATTGTTGCATACTTCTTCAATATCTGATAAATCACAGTGTGCCACACATAAATCTTCCAAGTTGGGCATTGCCTCACCAATAAGTTGCAAAGTTTTGAATGAATTGATATTGGTACTATTCAGATTTAAATTCACCATCCCCGTCATTGAGAATCCACTTAATAATGAAGATGAACATATATCATTGATACGATTTGATGCCAAACTAACACTTTGTAAATTATTGAATTGTTTCAATATACTCAATACATCCTCCCAATTAGATAATAAATTGCCTGCCAAATCAAGTGACTTTAGATGGCTAAATTCTTCCATTTCTCTCTCTTGTTCAGCACTACTACATGACCTTGCAATACCCAACATTCGTAATGATATGTTTTCAACATCTTCCAACTGTTGTCTACTCCTAATTTTCACCTCACCCAAGAACTCAATTGGTTTATCTCGTCCACCAGAAGTACGTGCCACATGCGGTAGTATATTATCAGGTGCAATGAGCTCTGCATCAGGTTTGACATACCTCGAACGTAATAATTCTGGTGTTAATTCCACACCAACATCTACTTTTGATAGACGTAAAAATGATCCTTGTGTAGGACCACACTTGAAATGTCTAACAATTTGATTAGTAGTACGACATATGACCGACCCATCGTGTTTACCCCGTGTAACGTCGTCCCATGCTATACCAGCATAAATCTCTGTTGTAGATTTAGCAGATGCAACCGGGCCTAGATAGACAACCGTGCCAACAAATCCGGATGCATCACGAACACGGGTAACATTGGGAATGAGATTTGTACTATTATTATTAGGCGTCACCATAATTTACTGCTGATGCTTTGTTGTATGAGGTTTTTATAGACTTCACTACTCTACTACTTCTTCTATAGACCTCTCTATCCCTATCTAGAGACTAATATGCACACAAAACCAATGCTGGGAAAGCGGTTGGGTCGCTATGATACCCTTATGCCCCTGGACTTGATGTATGCCCCCACTTACATCGACTTTTTCAAGGGTATCTATGCAACGTCACTCATTCATGTGTTTTGTTGATTGGAGTTGCTTATTGAAAGCTCATAATTTTCGTCTTCATACGTCTACTATCATCAACTAAACACTCTTAAATATGTTCTCTGTAAGTCTCTTATTGGAAGTTAGTTTTGGGTGGATATGGGCGTCGTTTGGTTGGCTCAAATGACATGAAAGTTGGGGATAAATTTTGGATAGGATGATTGCAATCTTCCATTGAAATAGATCCGTTACTTGTACTTAGTGGCTGATATACAACACCAATACTACAGAGATATTATAGTTATGGCTCTCATGATGAGATAGGATATCTGGTCCGGATTTATTGCAAAGTGCTCTTTGTATTGTTTGTCGGGGGTACTCATCGTTGCAATTCGTCGATTATGTGTCTCCTCTTATGTTGCAATTCTTAGTTTTTATTATTTCACACCACTAACGATATACTCACCTATATATAATACGCTTACCGCAACAACAGGCCACTAAGTCCCTTATTGTTGCCGCCCTTGTGGCCAGTGCTTCCGCCTTCGCCCCTACACACAATGTAGCCACTTCCAGATCCACAGCCCTTTTCGGTGTTGAGGAGCAGGTTCGTGAACTTGTCAAGAGTCAATTGAACCCCGATGGTGATTTCGAGGATGCTGCCAGTTTCATGGATGATCTTGGTGCCGATTCTCTTGATGCCGTTGAACTTATCATGAGTTTGGAGGAGGAGTTTGATATTGAAATCCCTGATGATGAAGTTGAGGGAATTACCACTGTTCAGGCCGCCATTGACTTTGTTAAGTCCAAGCAGTAAATACTCGATATAAAATCGTATATTACAAAATGAAAAATATACGGTATCAACAACTGCAATCGACACAAAAACAAAGTGGTTCATGATATTACATGTACAAAAAGAGTGGTTTTCTTAACAGCTAAAAATATTTGATAACACAAATTGAGTGGCTTGTGGGGTTGTTTGAGTGTTTCGTTTGTGAGTAATATATGTGCTCATATCTTTTACCAACAGTATCTGCATCCAAAAAAGCTCCTCATCAAGATGTATATAATGTATCGTATCTACGACAAGGTATGCTCTATGTTTCTGATGCTAATCTTACTTAAGTTACATACACAAACCAAGGTCTTATTCATCAGCTTCATCATCTGAAGAAGCAACCTTTCCAACTTTCAAGGTGAACACACCTTCTTCCATATCAATAGGCAGCGATCCACCCTCTGACGAAGCTGCCTGTTTAGAGGCATCATGAAAGTCCTTCATTGGTGCCCCAAACAAGATGTCTACTTCTCTATTGCATATAACTACTCCTTCTTCCCCTGCCGGTTCTTCAGAGTCGGATGCCTTTGATAGTGATATGCAATTGCTCAACTTATCAGATGTTTCAATATCATTTATATTCCACTTGAACGCTGGTATGATTGGATCGCCCACTTTAAGATTAGTATCTTCTGGAATTGGTGCTTCCCAAGGTGTTGTCAGTTTCTTTACTAGATCATCTTCTAAAGGCTCTGAATCGATTGGACAATGATTTAGCCATATGTTGACCAAGAAGGTGATACGTTTCACACTACCACTGAATACATCAACATCTCCCTCAGTTTTCAATCTCTTTGCTTGCGGCTCAGATGTACTATCATTTGATTTCTTTGGAACAGATGGAAAGTATTCACCCGGCGCTCCATGAAGCAACCTGCCATCGAACGAAACATGTTTTCCCATAGAAGGATGACTCAACCAAGCCTTCATAATGCTTCCATTTAGACTTTGTTTCTCAGGATCACTTGGAGGTGGAGGTCTTTTATCAAGTATAATGGTTGGTACACCCAAGTCACTCAAGTATGTGATTGTTGCAACTCTCGGATGAAGAGTATGCGTCGGTAGTTGTTCTTCTAATCCGTAGTCTGCATCAAAGTGCATACCGACCTCATCATCATCATCATCGCTATCGGACTCTGCGTTAAGCCTGTCATCTGATGTATCATTGTATAAATTAAACCCAGCAGGTAAATCCTCATAATCTTTCTTGCTTCTTTTGAGTAAGGCGGCCATTTCAAGGCTAGACTGTACTTTCTGTTCGTTCTTACCCTTGGCCCACTTAGCTACAACATATTCTTCCTCACCATCTTCATTGTCATCCTTCTTCTTATTAGCACCTGTAGACTCTTCATTACTACTACTACTTGGAGTATCAAGTACTAGTGTCCACCATTCAGCACCACTCCTTTCGGGATCATATAAAAGCTTTTTCTTATTACCATTGCCAAGCTTACTATCATCATTATCATCTGCTGTATCGTCACATCCCTCTAAAGTATCAACATGAGCTTTGAATATTGCTTGAGCAAGCTCTTCCAATGCACAGCGAGGTGGCATAAGACATGGTAAGAAGTATGTAGACCCTGTTGAATATCCTTCAGAATCTTCTTTGGTCCTTGCATTGAATACCATTGAACAATCATTCAGAAATGATGTACGATGTTCTACTGATGGCATGGAGACTGCATTTGTATATGATGCAAATTGACATCTTGGAATTGGATCTTTCTTCTTCTCATCATCTTTGTTAGGTTTAAAGTTGTTTAATACAGGGAACCCTTCATCGATTATCAAATCATTACTCATATTGCTGTAGTACCTAGGTTGATGTTTTGTATTTACGATATCAATACCACTGTTGAAGATATGATTATGATATGATTTTGTGTTGATGGCTTTGTTTTTTTTGTGTTGGTTTGTCACGGTATGATTCGTATCTTCTCGAATGCGCAGCCTATCGATACTACTAAGAGGTTAGAAAGAGCGCTTATTATAATGGATTCAGTGACAGTACTGCCTGTATACGATTATGCATTAGTAAGATGGTGGCAGATTGCTTGCCCATTGCAATTTGCACAAAACGATTTATACTGGATTCGGTATCCTTTTTTAACTTTTGAGTTTTGCGGTGATGTTGCGGCGTTGTTGTCATCCATTAACCATGACAACCAAACCTACTAGCGTCCATTGGCGGCAGGAGAAGGAGTCTGTTGCATGTTCAATCTGTTCAGCAACTTTGACCATTGGAGGAGTAAGATCATCTACGGCGGCAAAATCATATCATGCACCGACTAGAAATTCTCAACTTGATGCATCCTTTGTTAATATTCCTCACTCTCACTACCCATCAACATATCATACTACAAATAATACTGGAAGTAATGTACACGATATAGAATCCATATTGGATAACGCGCTGTTATCAAGTGATCAAGACGATACAAGAAGAGAAGTTATAAGTGGTAATGTTATGCAAAATGCTTGCAAACGTTTAGATGTCTACTTACAAGCTGCATTAGAAATACTGTCACATCAATCTAGTATGGCGGAAGAAGGTGGGGTTAATCATCAAAAGAAGATTTATTGCCAATCATGTCTTGATAGGTGAGTGTGCCTCGTATCTAATGATATCAATTTGCAGTATATCCTTTTTTAATTTTTACTAATCTACATTACACTTCTCTATAGAATCGGACAAGCAATTGACACATGTTCTGAGAGATTAGATGAAGAATGCATGGCATATGGCAAAGCTACATCTTTAGAGGAAGAGCGGACGGATATGCTCACCAAGGTTTTATCTTCTATTAATGAAGATGATACGGGTTTGGATTTGATGAATACCAAAGATAACGATGATGATAAAGAAGATGCAATTCTTCGGTAAGTTACCGTTTAGTTACTATGCATCATGTTTACTATATCTATCTCTGTATCTCATTAATACACACATCTCCAAACAACTGATAAAGTGCTATGGAATCATTCCAAAATGAAATTAATACATTAACAAATGCCTGCACCGAGCAAGAGAATGAGCTACGAATGCTTCAAAGCTTAATGAAGAACCAAATCGAACGATCAATTACTATATCAAATAATGAAGATATTGTTCATCATGAATTAAACTCACTGGAGATTGATGCAAATAACTTTGGAGAAGAATCACATACTGTTAGGAACAGTTGCTCAGCAGTTGAAGATGAGATTGGTGCCATATCTCGTGTCAAGCTCATGTCAATACCGTTCAATATTCGAGTTAACACTTTAGACAGTAACACTAGTACTAGTCAAGAAGGAGGATGCTATCCAACAATTAACAATCTTCGACTTGCCTATCGTACTAATAAGAAAGCAGGATTGCATCGGGATGAGATTAATGCTTCATTTTCGTATGCTGCACAGCTCGTAGCGTTTACACTTGGATTATATCCAAGTATAATTAATTCGACAATACGAATAATACCAATTCATCCATGTGTAAAGATATTAGTGAATCTTCCAGAGGGTGGAAGTGTATACAATCTCGGATTTGATACCACTATCGGCGATGATCAGCAGTCAAATAGTGTACCAACTCGGTCAATAACTTTATTCCTTGTACTCTTGAGTCAATTGAGTTCACATATTATGTTAGAGACAAAGACTAAGACCGAGCCTCCTCCATATGAAATGAGCGAGACATCGATTGATAATGTTGACTTGACAAAGCTATCTGATTCGGATACCCAGAGTTGGTCATCCGTTGTATATTGTTTAGCTGCCAATTTGAAGTGGCTTAGTGAGATAGACCTTGACAACAAGTAGAGAAGAAGAATGAGAGTTAACTATAGCAGCTACTGTGGAGATATCAACAGACAAAGCCAACTTTCAATAAGTATAATTCCAACTACCAGAGACAACGAGTTCGGTTATTTTACACTGATAGAGTCCGTCTTCTTAAAACTTTTGGTTGAGAAGACTCATCGGATGCAACAGAAATAGTATCGCCAGTATCACCTCCCTCTACCATCCCAGCGCCCAGTCTTGACGAACCTGAGTCATTCAAGTCTATAGCTTTCTCTGTCAACCAAGCATCTTTCGAAAGATGCTTTTTCATTAGTTCTAGCACAACTTCGAGCATCTCGTTTTGGAATTCTTTGTCTTCCTTAATATGATCCATGACTTCCTTCATATCGATATTGTCTTCTCTACAATCGTGGATCCTCGGATCTGCTTGATGAGGATATTCTTTTTGATCAGGGAACTCAAGAAGTAAACCGGATTGAGGATCCTTATAATTCCTACTGCCTGCAATACCCACGAGATAGAAGAAGGGAGATACGGCAACAGTACTCCAGGCTATGATTGCAACAATTTCAAGACATTGCGAGCCTAGCTGTGCCAATCCTCCCCCGTGAAAGAGGCCATCTCTAACATCTATGCCTTCAAACTGGCTATTGGCAAATAGTCCCACTGCAAAGATACCCCAGCTAGCAGCCATTGCATGAGCTCCAACAGCGCCGACGGGGTCGTCAATCTTCATTCTTTGCTTGAACTTTGATTTGTTGAAGGAAATGAATCAAATTGGCACTTGAGATTGGAATAAAAACGGTACACAATCTGACTTACCAACTTTTCATTTGTAAAGCATGCCACGAGAGCGCCGACTGCCCCAATTATCATTGCCTCATATGGTTGAATGCATGCAGATGTTGGAGATGAGGATATCAAGCCACCTAGTACACCATTAACAATATCATAAGGTCTAACGAATGTCCGCTTGGTCGCCCATTGAGAATATATCAAGCCGATGATTCCTCCCGAGGCTGAAGCATTCATAGTTGAGACTGCAGTTCGGGTTGCAACCAACCACTTCTCTTCTGTGATCCCAAAGGATGATCCACAATTAAACCCAATCCACGCAAACCAGAGGATTAATAAACCGAGGAGCTGATTTGTTGGCGAGGACTCTGCAAAGTCCGATTCAGGTCGTGTGCCATCAAATCTACCCTTTCGAGGACCGAGAAATAATATTGCAATGAATGAATTGAAGCCTCCAAGAAGATGAACCGGCCCGCCGCCTGCAAAGTCATGTACTCCTCGAACAGCCAACCAGCCATTTTCAGCCCAAACCCAGTGAGCGACGAAGCTGTACACCAACACCGCATAAAAGGAATAAATACAATACACACCAAATCGCATTCTCATTGCTGTTGCTCCACTAACGATTGTTGTTGAGGTTGCTGCAAAGCTAAGATTGAAAATGTATCTCCCATAGAATAATCCGCTGCTGACAGGGTCATTGAAGCTTGTTGATGGCATAAACTGTACACATAATTTGTTATGAACAGATGTATAGGTGAATCAGTATCGGTATATCACAAGACGAAGCTAAGAGACATGTCTATACTCACTTCTCCCATACCCACTAAACAAACATATACAGTCATATAGGTGAGTGAGTTTGCTGCAAATAATACTGCATGTACTCACAAAAAGATACTCACTGAATCCATTACTTGGCTCACCAAAAGCGATTCCGTACCCAAAGAAAAAGAATGCTAGCGTTGCAAACAAAAGGTCACAGACGTTCTTTAGCATAACATTAACTTCATTCCCAGGCGATGATACACCAATTTCCAACATTGCAAATCCACTCTGCATTGTAAAGATAATGAAA
>Ga0214481_100698_pt1 | contig 16148 bp, 20 predicted proteins | sample M1_20Mar14CPVII9_4_FD_165057 | JGI IMG/M metagenome (GOLD analysis project Ga0214481, IMG submission 165057) | Marine eukaryotic communities from Monterey Bay, California, United States - M1_20Mar14CPVII9sort6BwellG10 | ecosystem: Environmental > Aquatic > Marine > Unclassified | place: USA...
AACATCCTCAGCACCAGTAGTTAAGAAAACAAAGGCATTATCAGGACAAAACTTCTTGGACTTATTCCAATCAATTAATAATTTAGATGAAAGGTATAAATCCTCACTGGGGGTTATTGAATCAATCCCCTCGACATTACTTGATGAGAGTAATACTGATATAGATGACTTGGTAGGTGATGAATTAACAGATATGTATAAGAAATTATGTCAGTCACAACGTAATGTACGAAGAGAACGTCGGACGTTGTATTCTGTTGCCGTACAGAAGAGAGATTGTGAAAAGGAAGCTAAGAGATATGTTTCGTGGTTGAAGAACTTGGCAAAGGTTGATAATGATGATATTGAGTTTTGTAATACTTTGGAGAAGAAGTTGGATATGATATCTGTATGTCATGGTAAGTGCTCTTTGGTGTTATCATGTTATTGTTTGGTTGCTTGTTTTTTTGTTCCTTGATGTTAGGCTAACATACATCTCGACCATATTTAAACAATACAACCAGAGGAGGCAAAGTCATTACGCGATAAGCGCCGAGCAGAGGTTGCTCAAAGACGTGCCAGTGCCGCACTGGCCACACAACGAGAAGCAGAGGAGGAGGAACGGAAACGTATCCTTGATGATGCCAAAATGGAGGCTGAGGCCAAGCCAGGAATGGTTTGGAATAAAGAAACTAGGGAATATGAATACACACACGACGATACACAAGATTCTTGGAGGGACTAATCTGTACAAACTTATGAATATATGTGATCCGTTTGTGTCATCTTCACATTTCATAATGCTTACACATAATGATTGATAATTAGCTTGTGATAGATTGTGTAGATTACTTGTTTAGCTTCCTGTTCGCTGCCGAGTGCCGAAGAAGTGTTGTCTGGTGGTGGTTGGGTATATATCTCATTTCTTTATGAGTAAAGCTTAAGCATGTGTAGGTTGGAACTTGTAGATAAAAGGTAGTAAAACATATAGTGATAATTTGGTCTATTAAGATGAACAACTCTCTTGACCTCACTTAACATATAACATGTAACTTCCCATACAGCTCAACATTAACTCATATGACTATACATTTGACTACACAACACTTCCCAAAATACATAAATAACAACAAACCTAAAACACATCTCTTTTGATCATCTCTTCTTCTTTACATCTTTAATCTCCTCACCAATAAGGGGAATCACGCTAAATATAGCATCATAAGTTTTCTTCTTCAGCTCTTCCTTGTCCATGCCTGCTTTAGCTTTGACGGGTTTGTGTATCGTAAGTACCACATTCTCAACAGATCCACCCCACAACAGACATAGCGGATACATACTATTCCAACATGTTAATGGAATATGAATCGACATTGGTATTAATTCACTTTCATTCTCAAGTGCAACCCTATATGCACCATCCTTGAAGGGTAACCGTCCTGCCATCCGACGAGTCCCTTGTGGAAAAAAGAACATTGGTAATCCCGATTGTATTGCATTACTTGATTGTTCATATAAATTTGATACTGATTTCTTATTCTTCCCGGTACGTTTGATAAATACATGTTGGCCTAATGTCATTATTAAACCCACACCAGGTAAATATCTCACACTATCTTTTGATATCCATTTATATTGACGCATTAAGAAGTATACAACTGCCAAATCAACTTGTGATGCATGATTGGCTACATATACAGGTGCAGGTGAGCTTCCATCATCGGGTGGTAAATTCTCTTTTCCTCGAATTTCAACTTTGGGACAAACAAAGCAAAGACAACATGTAATTGCAGTAATACGTTCAACTATATGTGCTTCCCACGAGCAATCAAATCCAAAGAATTTCCCCAAAATAAACTTTGGTAGTAGTAATAAACCACCAATTAATGTAATGCCCATCCATAAGACATTGAATAGGAATACTTTGATAATACCAAATAGAGATAAAGATGGTAGTAGTGGACTTTTCCATATCTTACGTTCTTGAAATACTGATAATATCGGTATAAGGAAGCATGATGAACAGTAGCCGATGAAGGTATACTTTAATACTGATATTATCAGCTCCAGAGATATCATAATGTGTACTGTACTTATTGGAGTAATGCAATGTTGAATTTTTAGAGGGAAGTATCTTTATCGCTAGCAACGAGTATAGTCTTTACCGGTACCCCTCAGCCTAAATATGATTAACTTAGATATACAAAGAACTAATATAATGCCTAAATGCTCTGATAATAAGGAGGAGACGCCATCCATCTCTCTTTAGCACAACAGATGTCCAAATTAATTATGAGAGTGTTGAGAGTGAAAAAGCCCGTGAAAATAAAGCCCCCGGGCTTAGGATCATAAGGCCACCAACATGTGAAAGTTTGCTTGATTGCAAGCCATAATGCTACCATTAGGCGATGGTTTTCCACTTATCTTTTACCACTAACTCGCTTTGCTTTATGTATTCTATTTCTAATCTGGATTCCTTCTTTTCCATGCTACACTGAAGAGTCACTCATAGTAGACAATTATATGGGGGTTGCTCTATAGTAGATAAATCTCATTGTGACTACATATTGTTTAAAGCAGATGAAGATTTCCTATACCAATAGAGCATTAATCTTGATCATTCCATGTTCTGCCACATGATAAGCAGTGACATCTCTCAAACGTCTCTGAGCGGTCCTTGTTCCCCCAAACCTCTCCCTTCATCATATCATTGTTTCTATTGCTTACATTACCATCAATTTTTACATTTGTGCTGCCACAAGTACATGTCTTAGTTGATGCCGTACTCCCTCCGGTAATATTTGATATCATTTCTCTTTCTAAATCTGCAAAATTCATCTTCTTTGACTTCTTCTTGTTGTTGGTGTTATCCTCTTTGGTTGTTGGGTGGTTGTCTAATATCTGATTCCATACATTTGAAGATTTTGTTTGTTTCCGTTGATACGGATTAGACTTTGATGACTTAGCTGTTGCAGTTGAATTACTGTTTGGTATTGTCGTAGATGATTGCTGTTTCTGCTTCTTAGATATGGGTGGTGAAGCACCATACTTACTTGCAAATGTTTGAGGATTCCGCAACTTCCTTAATCTCTCTGGCAGTTGTGTCTCTCTTATAAATCCGCCCTCCATGTCATCATTACTACTTGTTGATTTCTTCTTCTTTTTAGTTGATGATAAACTATTCCTACTCTTTTGTTTTCTAAATGATGCTCGTGGTATTGCAGATGATGAAGCTGTTTGATCTAATAGTGCCGCTAATGGATCCTCCGACATTGAAGCAGATTGAAAAGACCTTGCCGATTCTTCTCCAATTTCTTTTTGTAACTGAATAATGATCGTATATTCAAGAAGTTTAGTACATTAAAGTATGTACAACTTATGCAAATAGTTACAGACAAAGACAAAAAAAACTTACATCTATAAATGCCTCTGCAAATAGTTCTTGTACATTCGGTAGTTGTTTATTCATACGCTGACTTTCTACAAATAGTGAAGTACTCTTCTTCTTGGTGATACTGCTTGTTAAAGATTGAGATTGTGCACTACGATGCTGACCGGTACTATAGTAATGTAGTAGACAAAAATGTTGCTGATTGGAGAGAGATGGTATCATTATACATGACTCCCCATTGCATATACTGCAAGGTTTTAATTGATTTGAGGTTGATGAAGTTGCCATGATATTATTATGAGAGTGTATATGAACGTCTCGTAATGTTGTTCTTATCCACAGCTGTGAAAATTTATTATGTAATAACTCCTCTGACTGCTCTACCTCTGCACTACCGTCTTCTATTTATCTACTTTGGGGGTGGGGGGGGGGTGTCTTTAGTTTATTTAGGGTCTACGTATCGACCTCAGGGGGTGACTCGCCACTGGCACAGTCCAAATTATCATCATGAGTAATACACTCGGCACAGCATAAATCACTCTCCGAGGGAGGTAGTTCCCAATGAGTACTGATATTCGCTGTAATGGGAGTCTTTGATAACTAACTGGGAAATTTCTATGAGAGTGTATGGAGAATGATTGCGATTGTAGACTGTAGATTTAGATTGATTGTGGCTGTGGAGTGTGGTGGTCCCCTTCTACACATATGCTCATTGTCTATTATTAATGAAAGTCGTTGTTCATTGTTGACTCTCTTTCGGTGCTTTTGTTGAGGGATCCTTGTATTGAGAGTAAAAGAAGATCCAACACAACCTATAATATTTAAATCTACATGAACCTTCATTGGCTATCGATGACGACGTATTAATGATGATAGTGATAGCATGCTCATTATGAATAGGACACAAGGGCATAAAGGCCGACGTGCCATTATAATATGCCTTAATTCATCGCGTTATACTATCTACACTATGTACTGCAACACAATGTATCACTGCAACACAGAGACGCTTATGTTAACAAGAATACCACCTCTTCTCAAGAAGTTAGTTTAGATTATGAAGTACCACCTGATTCGACGAACAGGAACAAGTTGTTAGTACCACCATCAAGTATATCACCGAATATGATTTATCTATATAATGCAATATCCAATGATATACCAACATATACTGAAACCAAGGCTCGAGAGGCTACAAGGCCAAGTTCATGGCAATGCTCAGCTACAACTACAATAAATGATGATGAAAACATGGAGTCACATACGATATTTGCCTTTGTGCATATATATAAAGCGTCAGGATCATCCATGCGTTTATTCCTTCATAAATTGGCTTATACATGTCACAAAATATACATAGGATTAGCTAGATGCACCGGAGTATTACCCTCTTCAATCAAAGCAGGAGGGCCATGGAAACCATGCACTATTGAAGAACTTGCTGATGGAAGAAGAAGAAAGGAAATTCAATTCGATTATCCAAAGCAGAAAAACTTTGCCTGGCCTCCTCCTCAAATAAATCATAAACTGATGAGTTCTATTGATGTATATGCTGGTCATGCACGAATTGGTACAGGAGATTACATACTAAATAAAACAGAGAGTATTCGTTATATCGTCTTTCTACGTGATCCGATTGAAAGATATATCTCTGGTGTTTTATATATGAACAAAGTAAGCAAGAGGAATGAAACTCTTAAGCAGACTGTTCACAAGATCAAGGAGAAAATAAAGAATGACAGGCAAAAAGATAAATACATGGACAAGAGCTTGTCTTACTTACTGACTCCGAGCCAACGAGTGTCAAATAATTTTGTCAAATTTGATAGCTTGAGGGAGTTGGTTTCATCAAATAATGCAACAAATACTCAACATCACTATCCTCTTTTAAAGCTGAAACCAGAGCAAAGTTGGCTATTTGGAATCTGTATCAATATAATGCTATTATTGGCATGACAGAGAAGATGTCTGATTCCCTGTTTATACTTAGACATATCTTTCTACAGAATGAAACAGGTAATAATGAGCTCAATGATGAGGCTCAAGAAGTGTTCGAGAAATTTGGTCTTATTGATAGCAACGGAGATAACAATTCATCTTCGAAGCAACTAATACAAGCTAACAAATCAAGCAAGAAGGATGTATCCACATCTAAAGTGATGGCAGAGCTAAGAAAAAGCGAAGAGCACTGGCTTCTCCTTGAGGAACATGCAATTAAATGCATCAGTGTTGGGGGGATCTAACTCATCTTCTACTTAGGAAATTCATAAGTTGTTACAACTTACAATTCTTATTATTATCAAATATCTAATATAAACAAATCCACAAACGCTATCAGTACTAGTCTACCCGAGACTCTACTTCCCTTCTTCTGCCTTAGACGACCTGAACTGGCACCCCGACATAAACCTTAGGATCACTAGGAGAGGACTGAACTACATTCTTCGTGGAAAACCCTTCACAGGGAGCGCTAACGTATTCAATACCATCTTCATCAGGCAACTTGGAGTAATCAAATGAGACATCCTGAGCATCTTCCTCATCCTCGTTGTCATCATCCGAACCACGGACCTTTCCCATTACAAGTAAAAGTAGAAGCAAGAAGGTGGGTGCCCAAAAGATCATGCATTTCATCTCATCAGCATTACTATTAATGAAGACATGTTGACGATAGGCCGGTGGACGAGGTCCAGAGAACATGAATGCACGACGCTCCATCGCGACAGGGGATGAAGGAGGGATAAGAGTGCGGTCATTCACTGCTAAAAAGAACATCTGAACAGCATCGTTACAGTCACCAGCTAAATCTCCATTATGAAAATGAGATTCCATACACTTATCAACATCATCTCCCATCCCCATCCCTAAACTTGCCACAATTTTTTGTTGGGGATGATAACCTCTTATCGTCATGACGGGAGGGGGTGACATTAAACCACGGGTGTATAATGTAACAGTCCCATCCGATGGGTGTAGGAACAAGTCTTGATGATACTCGGTGAGACGGCGGCCTAAACAGTGAGGGTGGTGATTGGGGATGGGGGGTAATATGTGTGAGTTAAAAATGAACATATCATGTTCACAAATAAATAAAAAACAAACCGCCATGCTATTCCTTACCTAACCTCTCCTTCACTTGCAAATGTGGATCAAAATTTTCTTCACCCTCGCCAACCTCCATAAGACGACGTCTTGAGTGTGTGGTTTCGGCTAGGATATTGGTCCCGATGTCAAATAACATTTTTGGAAGATTAGAGATCATGTCCTCCTGTGCTCCGATCCCTTCCTCTTCTGATTCAACAGCAGCCCTATGGATGGAACGGTGTGCCAAGTTGGCTACTAATGCATCCATGGTAGCCACAGCATCCTCGGATGCTGCTGATTCACTATCCTCTTCTTTATCTTCTTCTGTGGATACCTTTCCTTCGCCAACTTCCTCAAATCCCTCCTGCTCTTGCTCTTTATCAAACTGATCCCAATCTTCTCCCTCTACATCGGGATAATTCTCTTCACCCACATCAACATCTTCTTCATTTGGATAATTGTCTACTCCTTCCTCATTTACCTCATCACGGCCTTCACCTCTAATAAGTTGAATTGCTGAGGGTTGCTGTTGTGAAGTGGCCTCTGCCATAATTTGATCAAATGCATTTAATGAAAATCCCAACATATTCCGAACTAAACTATCAAATTGATCTTCGATATTACTATTCATTTGTTGTTGAGTAGAAGATTGGGGTGGAGAGACGATTGAATCAAAGAAGGAATTAATCTCATCTTCAAAGAAATTTTGTGAAGTAGTAGCCCTACGCTCTTCCTTTTCAATATTATGACGGCAATTGGTAGTGGCATCTACACGACAATGTTCACGTACTTGTTGACGCCATGGTTCTAATCTACGTGTACGGCAGGGTGGTTCGTTATTATTATTATTTAAAGAACCCATAAAAGATGGTGTCATCTGTCGTTGTGGATGTTCATGTGTTGGAATGAATATTAGTTGCTGGCTACTAGCAGACGAAACAGTTAATGCCGCCGCCATAGCCATGCTGCTAAAAGAGACCATGGTTGTATTAGTAGCGGTGCCGCCGCTCAACAGCACTCCTACTTTGATATTCTACTGCCAACAACTCCGCTATGTAAAAACTTGGATGATGAATTTGTTCTCAATGACTCGGTATCCAAGACACATATCCTCTGAAAGCCTCTGAACTCTGCTCTATGAGTTGGAAGAGGGCGGTAGATGGCTGCCAGACAAAAGTGATGAGGTAGATGAGAGTGAAATCCAGGGTTATAAAACAGTCTATAATAGTAGTTATGAGCATACATTAATTCGATGGGCTCGAGTTGACTTTAGACGGAGTGTCGGTCCTCGACTTCGACCGTCCCAGCACTGGCAATGATAGAGATAGATGGGGGGAAGACCTAGATAAAGTTGAGAGTGATGAGAAATCCAGCAATGTATCATGGGATGGAGAAACAGTGTCAGTGTCAGTAACAGCTTCACTTATGTTAGTGTTGTTCAATGACCGGTGTGTCGCTGCTAGAAATTAGAAACCACATCCAACGATGACATCGTCGAGAAAAGTCAGCATCAGAAGATCAATAGCATAAAAATCACGAATTGCTATGACTGCTGCAAGTTGAAGCTTGAGTACCAACGAAATATCTTGCCAAACAAGCTCGGTAATGACCTTCACAAACGGGTTTGTAGTGTATTTGCGAATAAACCTTAAAGAAAATTTCAGCATCTGGCGTGTTGCTTTCATGTGTAGCTCCATATCCTTACCATACGCCAACTTGCAATATATCTTTAGAACAGTTTGCCTTAGGCACATTATATCGCCTGTTCCACTTTTCACCTTCTCGATAGCAAGACTTACTTTCGACAGTCCAGAACTTGTCTTTAAAAAGGGGCAAACGCAACATAGATAACGAGCAAGAAATCATTTCGAGTCTCCATTGTGGTAATGGAATTGTATAATTTCCAGCTATCCAAGATGTGCCTTTCATTACAAAGCCAGTAGCTACACCACCAAGGGTATTTGTCTGGAGGGCAACTTCCAAATGAGGTTTGCACAGATCTGACATTAGGTTCCGTTTCAATGTCGATCCATTCATTGACGACCCAAAGAATAAGGCCAGACGAATCATTGGCACCAAATTGCCCACATTTTACTCCATCAAATGTAGGAGAGGAAAATACGAGGAGAAACGGCACTTGGCCGGGAATCATGTCAGTCAAAGTAAATGAAAAGTATCCACTTTGATCAACTACAGACTCAGTGTGCAAACCAGCTTGGGAGTATATTTTTACCCGGGTACCACCAGGAACATTTCCGTCAGAAGTTGAGGGGGATAACAATCCATCAAGAGTTATCATTGAGTTGTTGGTGCCGAAGATGAAGACCCCAGGCTGAACTGGCTCGAGATTAAAGACGACTTGCCCAGGAATAAAACCTGTCGGAGACTCTGCTGCGACCTGATTGAACACATCTTCATGAAAGAACTCGAGTTCAACGGCTGCAGCGCCACTAGAAAGAAACTCTTCAGCGACACAATTTAGACAGAGGAAAGAGCCTGGTGTGTTGACACAGGTTTCTGTGCATGTCTCCTGGTCACAATTGCATGCACCTTCATATCCTTCAACACACTCTTCTGATTTACTCTTGTTGCTGCTGGTTTTACTTTTACTTGTTTTGGTTTCCTTCTTTGATTGAGAAATAGAAGTGGTGCTGACAAACGTAAATGGTGAATGATTTGTTCAAGAACCGTAATACAGAGAGAACAAAAATGAACTTACAGGGGTAACTGAGACTGAGAAGAGGTGGTACTGCCACACAGTTATTGTTTGAGTGGTAAAGTGAGAGAGATGATGCAGAGAAGCTTGTATGTAAAGTGTACAAACTAACCTTGATACAGCTGTAGACTGTTCATTAATCGTTGAAGTAGATGTTGTGCTGAAAATATCAAGTGGAGATGAGACCTAGAATACAGAACATTAACATAGAAACCAAAGCGTACTCACCTGGTTGTGGTAGCAATCGTAGTCACTTCACTTTTCTTGCTTTTGCTTTCACTATATGACTGGGATGAGCTAGATGTAGTAGAAAAGCTAGATAGGAGGAGGTCTAGGTCATCATCTGTGCAGCTACCACAATAATCATCAGGGTGGCTCCTGAGATGGTAAGGGACCTTCTTCCCTTTCATGCATACTGTCTTAACAATACCTCCATCTTCATGGAGGCAAATAAGTACTTTCTTGCCCTTTCCATCACATACAATACGGTCTTGATTAGAGCACGCCTTCCTTGACTGCGACTTTGACTTCCTCCCCTTCTTCCTTTTCTTATTACCTCTGTCTTTATCCTCCTGCCACGGTTTACGATTCTTCTTCCGAGTAGTTTTCTTATTCTTCTTGATCTTTCTTCTCTGCGGGGCCACGGCTTCTTCTTCGGTTGTGAAGATATCATGTTGACTAGCTTGAGAAAGTATGAGTTGCTCTTTGTCTTGAAACTCAAGACTAGCCACTAAACAGGAAGAAGAACATTGAGGGGAAGGGATATGAGATGGATGAAACATATCATATATGTTTTCACATAAGAAGAATGTACTTACAGCTCTTCTCCTTCTGTTTATCCAAGGAGGCAAATGACCGTAAACCGTGAAGAGCACCATCAACGACAGTGCTAATGTTACATATACTCACTACAACAGTGGTGAGACAGACATATGTTAGTTTCATATTGTTACTTTTGATTGTATTGATATATAATTTGTTGTTTGTGTTGATAACTTGATTTTGTGGGCAGTGCAAGTTAGTGGCACAACAAGGGCAGCAGATGAAAACCGAACCGAGCTCCAATAACGAGAATACTAATACTGCTCAGCGTGTAGCGGACAATTTCGTCCAGCCTTACCCAATTGGTCATCAGCACAGGCTATTCAATCGATCAATTGCTCCGGTTGTGAAATGAGAATACCAATGCATAGGGAGACTAATTATATCCGGCAAAACTAAAATCCCTGGTCATTATGAACCAACCCGAACACTAAATTTTTGAGCAAATAAATTACCCCTTCGTGTTTTCCTTTGTAGGTTCTCTGGAGATGGACCATTTTGTATAATAGGGTGGATAATTGAATAGATGTGGTGGGTGTGGCATAGACTTATGACAACCCGTAGTCTCTCACCACAGTAGATAAGCACCTCATATTATGTGCACCCCAAACTCTAAATTCCAAACCCCAATTTAACTCCACGCAAATCCACCTCAAGCCTTCATATACAAACACACTTACTCATCCCGATTAACTAAAAATACATAGGTGATTCATGGTTTCATACGACATGGAAATATATATGGACGTCTCATTTCTTATTCATTTCTTTCTTTCCTCTCGTTCCCTCTTCTCTCTCTTGAACTTTTCAATCCGTGCACGAACATCCTCCTCTAATAGTCTCTGCTCTTCTAATTCTCGTTTATGCTTCTCTTCCATTAATCTACGTTTTTCATTAGCCTTTTCATGACGTAATTTAATTGCAAGTAACTTATTTAATTCAATTTGCCTTTGTTTCTCTTGCTTGGCTAATTGTGCCTGTTGTTTCTTTTCTAATTTAATACGCTGGGCTTCCTTCTTTTGTTCGGCTGCTTGTAATTGTTGTATTGTTTCAGCAGCGGTATATTCACGTTTATTTAATTGTTTATGTGTTGTATTTTGTATGTTTAGTAGGGAGCTGTGTAATTCTTCATCGTTCTTTACTGCAGATGTTATATGGTTGGGTTCAATTCTGTATGATTCCTGCTGTGATGCTTCTATACTATTATTAGCACCTGCAGTAGATTTATTTCTCTCGTTGCGGGCGGCATTACCTGCCAATTCTAATATCTCAGCACATAAGAATTCAAGTACAGCAGCCAAGTAAACTGGTGCACCTTCCTTTAATTTTTTATTAGCATACTTTCCAGATCGGAGATAACGACCGATACGACCGACTGGGAATTGCAACCCGGCCTTGGCTGATGATGATGTCCTCTTCTTCTTCTTTGGCACTGCCTTGTTGGTAGTAGTGCTACCATTTCCTTTGCCGCCGGACATTATCACAACAGTAGTATGCCCTAACTAACAAAAGACGGAAGATGAAGGATACCACTGGTGATATCCTTTTTTATCTCATGCCGCAGTCTCCGCAGATCCTCTTCTCCTATTGCTCTCTTTCCTCTCTTTCCTCTCGTTAAACTTACGTGCCTACCATAAAGTCTATTTGTATGGATACTATCTAATAGAAGCTTTGAGAGTTTGTTAACAGTACTAGAGGTATAAAGAGTAACATCTTTTCTTATCTTATGTGTTTCAGTTTCAATGCAAGTGCAAGTAACTGCCTAGCTCTCTTCCTATGCGGGTCCCATTCTGAATTTGGGCTTCTTCCGACGGCCACCGCCAAGAGTAGTCTTCTTCCCTTTTGCAAATAACGCCTGTTCTTGAGGCTTTGGTGGTCTACGAATCACCACCTTTCTCGGTTGTTCAGTAGTCTTTGTTTCCTCTTCTTCCTTATGAGCTGCCTTTTGTGGTGGTGAATCCTCTTCTTTTGCGGCGACTTTGAATGATGCCGGGCTCATCTTCTGCGGCGATGGTTCAATAGGCTTTTCTAATGCTTTGATGAGAGACTCATCCACTACTTTCCATAACGACAGAGCTTCAATTTTAGGAACAGAAACGATATCACCCTCACTACTACTTGCATTTGATTGAAGAAGAATCATATCTATCATTGCCCTATCCAGACTGCTAATAGTTCCTCCATCATTGCTACTTAGGGGTAGAATCCCATCTGCATTGAATGATTTGTCATGCAACTTCAAATGACAGGTCAAATTACTCTGATTCTTTGATTGGTTATTACCATCAATGGTTGTCATATCGTTCAAACTATTTCTTTTGGTCATATCATTTGTATGCTTCTTCTTAGCCACTACTTGCCATGAAATAGCAGAACTGCAACCATCCAAGAATGCAGTACCCACAATATTGGCAACATCTTTTGAGCCCATTCCCTCTCGAATAATCTCAATTTTACTGCAATGAGCATCCAAATCTGACAACTGAAGTGCCTTATCTCCCCTCATATAATAGTATTGATATTCGTTACTTTTGATACCACCATCTAAATCTCTTTTACTACCACTGCTAGTACTACTAATGTCACTGCATTGACAAGTAGGTATAGCGACTAATGCCCCGATACGGATAGCAACAGATAATGCATGCCATTTCCTTGAAATGTTTCTTCTTCGTCCCAGAAATCTGCCTTCTTTACTACATGACAATGTTTTGTCCTACCTTCACTTACAACCTCCGAAGGAAATATGAGGAAATCAAATGTAATATCTACAAATAGGCACTGAGGGTTGACATCATCTTTATTGAGGAAATCTGGTGGTACAGCTGGTAGATTCCAAGGCATACGAACACTTGATGATGATGATGATCTCCAATTAGCACGAAAACATTGTTGTTGGTTCTTCTTTTGATTTTGTAACTCTGATTCGTAGGCTAAATGTAGTAGATATGTTGTGTGAGATAGATGTGGTATAGGATGACACATTCAAACATTATATTGCCAATGATCTCACCTTTACGACAGACTTTATCTACCTTCTTCTCTCCTAGAATCTTCCTTGCAAAATGATATCCAAACTGATGTATATATTCAGCATTCCCCTCTGCTACTGATGACTTGGGGGGTTGCTTCTGATGAAGAGAGTTCATGGTATTGAATTTTCCTTCTTCTTTAAGAGTATCACGTACCCTCATTATTGCTTCACCTAACCAATTAGTTCCCTTCCATTGTGACTTATTCTCACATCGTTTGTCGTTGTAATGTAAACCGATTCCCCAAATCTTATCCCGTGGACTCGCCTCTACTAATTCCCTATCTCCATAACTAACAAACTCGTTTAACAAATCCTGATCTTGTGTAAACTTTGCATAGTTCGCCTCATATACGTATTGCTTACAATGTGATTTCCACACATCCTCATCAAATCCCCTTACTTGTCTTCCTAATGATTTCTGTTCTTTAGGATCTCTTGATCGCATTATAGCATTAGCTATCTCGTTATCACCAAATAACATTGCCTTCTTATACATCATATATTGTTCAGCACAGGTGAACTTTTTACCATCTATCTCAAATGATGACCCATGCCACTGGGAAAACAACCCACTCCAAAAGAACACGGAACTCTCAGTTACCCTCATAATGGCGGCGGACTGGATGGATGGATATCAGGATATATTATTATCGTGTTGTTTTGGTGGCAAGGTAATAGAGTTGATTATAACTCTTCTTCTATCTTTGCTACCGACATATCAATGTAACAGATACTAAAAACCAACATCATTCTTCTGCCGTAACAAGTAAATAACTGATATGTAGAGTAGATATTATATCTTCTATTTGTTGTCATCTGGGCATCTGGGTCTACAATACAACATATAACAATACGCTAAACAAAGCCAGTACGATACGATATCGTAAGCATTTAGGGCTATGTCTGCTGGCCACTTTAAAACCCTCATTGGCCAATACACTGGCCACTTTGGTACAAGAGTACGCAATACGGACACTTATCGGATACAAATATGGATATTGTACCCATATATATGTCATTTGTATCCAAATTGGCTGGCCACTTTGGCCAAAAATCTGGCCTCATTGGCCATTGGCCAGCAGTAGACATAGTCCTATAAGCATTGTAAGACAAGTATTTCAAGATACCGCTAGTGGTATCCTTTAATCCATCGCATCGTAGCCACACTGCTTTGCTTGTAACTCTCTCAACCATAGTGACAACAAGATCGATTGATTGAGGAGTATTGCTGTTGTAAGCAGAAGTTGAATAGCCAAGTGTAGTGGACCTAAAGTCTATTTGCATGGTGGTGCGAGAAGATACTTTCATTTAGTGTTGATAGTCGATAGAAATAGAAACTTGGGATTTGATGAGGTGTTAGGAGTAGTCCTTGTAACAAACAGCTAGTTAGGTGCTAGATGCATTACAACAAATAGGTGACTTTAACTTAAATATGCACTTGACAACAACCTATAAACTCCGTAGAGTCAATTTAAACTGATCTTCTTCCCTTCATAACTAACGCCACTGTCTCTTCTCATTTACTGATCATCAACATCCTCCTCCTCGACATAGCTTGCAGTCTCCTTAACTCTTTTACTACGAGGTTTGGCGGTAGCTAACTTATTTGCAGTCTGAGAGAAACCATCTCCAAAGGTTCCAAAGGTGGGTGCAGAGCCATCATCCATCGAGATCATAAAGTCTTCCAAGCCTGTAGAATCAAGCTTCAAACCCTTCTCATTGGCTAAATGCAAACAGCAAATGAAGTAGAATGACACAGTAACATCATTCTGACTCTGAGCCTTGTCCATCTTTTCAACTGTGTCCTTAAAGGATACAAATTGAGGATCACCCTTGGGACGTTCAGCTTCTTCAAAGATATCATCCTCTTCATCTTCCTTGGGGGTGAAATCTTCAGGAGCAACCCAGGCAGTCTTCTCTTCAAGCTCTGCCCACAAGTCCTTCTTAAGACGACGTACATCAACCTTCTTGGCAACGGTGGCATATCCAATATCAACCTTTTCAACCTTGCGGACTTCATCAAAGCCTTCAGTATTGTAGTCGGCATCATCATCACCTCCTGCTGCCGCTTGTTCATCGTCTTCGTCTCCATAAGCAAACTGAAACCCACCATCATCTCCACCGAAATCACCACCATCATCGTCATCAAATCCAAGAGCATTATCTTCGACATCATAGAATCCAACAGTCTTGCCAACAGGCTCCTCGTTATTGTCTCCATTGCCACGACGGACAACGGCATTAGGACGAGAGAAGAGCCTTGTGAGTTGAGAGATATCAACATTAGCATCAGGTGGAAGTAAGAAGTCCTTGTCCGCCTGAGGCATTTGATACTGATCCTTCCTCGTCTTCTTGGTCTTCTTTGTGGTCTTCTTCTTTGCAAAAATGGAGTCGACACTGAAAATAGTGAGGAGAATGAAAGAGGTGTTGTATGTGAGTTGTTCAAATTGATTGAACTGAACAGATAGCGAGCCAACTCATACAATTGCTTACTCTGGAGCCTTGGTAAAGTCAATGAATACACGATCTTTCTTGGCAGCCTTCTTACGTTCCTTCTTCTCTCCAGTTCCCTCGTCAAACATGACCTTCCTCTTCTCGGCAGCCTGCTTATCTTTGTTCTTTTTCAGTGCAGGCTTCTTCTTCCAATGTTGAGATCCTAATATGTTATAAGTTAAGCGATGATTACAGGGAAAAATTAGTTGTAAGAATGGTTGTAAGCCAAGGTGCAATATCAATCTCATGTCAAAACTCACCTGCCCAAAGATTTCCATCTGTGGCCTTTTCAAACTTCTTCATGTCGAAGAAGGCATAATCACTATTACCTCCTGCTGATCCACCCTCATAAAAGGCATCACCATTACAGAGTGCATCCAAGAGTACCTTTGTGTTGTTGTACGAACGAGGATCGACAAAGGTACCAGGTTGAGAATCGTCTCCACCCATATCAAATCCTCCATCACCGCCACCAAAGTCTCCTCCGAAACTACCAGTATCTGGGGCGAATTCCCCATCACCACCAAAGTCTCCTGCTACGAAATCTCCACCAGTATCACCACCAACATCTTCATCGCCGTCCATGGACAACCTAAAGTTTGTATCAAAAGTCATTCCCAAGACACTGC
>Ga0214481_100701_pt1 | contig 16109 bp, 7 predicted proteins | sample M1_20Mar14CPVII9_4_FD_165057 | JGI IMG/M metagenome (GOLD analysis project Ga0214481, IMG submission 165057) | Marine eukaryotic communities from Monterey Bay, California, United States - M1_20Mar14CPVII9sort6BwellG10 | ecosystem: Environmental > Aquatic > Marine > Unclassified | place: USA...
TTGGCCATCAAGTGTCACCTCAGAGATGTAGGCTTGCTAGAATAGTAGTTGATTGGCATTGTATGGGTATATAACAAGCTAATGAACACTCCCAGCATGATTGTAAGACCCTCCAACATACTTTTACAGCCCCATGTTGGCGGGTTTCATGCCTCAGATCAGGAAAAATCTTGATTTTTCTGCCAACTCTCAGGCAATGTTTGGCCATCAAGTGTCACCTCAGAGATGTAGGCTTGCTAGAATAGTAGTTGATTGGCATTGTATGGGTATATAACAAGCTGATGAACACTCCCAGCATGATTGTAAGTCCCTAGTTGTTGATTTGCATTTCCATTTTTATATCATGGTGATTATGATGAGCTCCATTGTAGAGGCCACCACCACTTGAATATATTTATCTTTTTGATGATAAAATAGTTGATGTCATTGGAATCATGTTGTTCATATGATCAAATATTGGTGTCTGCTATTGTTTTTGGACATTTTTTGGTTGAGTTAGGCCTCTAAATAGGTACAATAGGCGCTCAAAAATAAGTTTTTTAAATCAAAGGTTAGAGGAGTTAGACATGATTTCTTTTTTTCTACCTATACTTCTCTTCTTTAATAATACTTTGGCAAAGGTATTTGTGAATCGGAGCAATACTCATGTCAGGAAAATCAACCCTAGAGATAACCCTAGTGCAACTCAATAAGTGTAATAAAAATGTTGTATAACCCTAGTGCAACTAATAGTGTCTCTTTTTTTACTTGTAGGTAATCATTTTATTCTAATTAGTATTCAAATTTGCTGCACTAGGGTTGTTTTTTTATATTCTGAGTGCGAAGGAGTGCAAACCTCACCAATACATTGTATGTGGGCCATGTTTGTAGAGTACAGGATTACAAAGGACTGTACATGTTACATGAACTGCTTGATGCTTGCAACATATTATATTATGTAGATACATGTACCTAATATATCTCTTGCAAGTTGATATTGATAATGCCGCCCTCCTTCCGTAATCGATTCCGTAGACGGTCACCTGGACCATCAAATAATAGAAGGAATAACAGCAGTAGTAGCGGTGGCGGTGGTTTAAAGTCTTTTATTGACCGACGAAGTTCCTCTACATATTCACAACATCATAATAATCAGAAACAACCACTAGCTACATTTGATGCTTGTGTTGAGGCATGTGACGCATTAGCTGCGTCATCATTATCACAGCAGAATCAACGTCAATTATCTGGCAGTGGTAGGGAGACTGGAGCTGTATGTTCATATAGTAAGTCAGAAAAAGAAGATAATAATAGTGATCACGAAGATAAGAGCTCTACTGCCTCTGTTAAAGATATAATACCAGACTGCAGTGTATTAGTATCTCCTGACGGAGCACTTTTATTTACACACAATCATAAAACATCTACACAAGATGATAAGTATCCATGGACAAATGTATCAACTGAGGATAGGGATGGAGTTATACTTGAGGAAGAGTACGAAAGTGCTGTGGTATGTGGAAACGATTTATCATTAAATGGTGATACTGATGCTAATGGTTTTAGCGCAAGGGGTTGGAACCACGATGCAGCTACAGCGGCTTTAAAAGCGAGCAGTGACGTATTAACAAATTTAACAACATTTGTGGAGGAATTGGCAAGCGTGAGAAAAGAAGAGTCTGCATGTGTTGCAAATGCTGTTGCAAAGTTAAGTGATTGTAGAAACTTGGAGAAGAAACATATGAATAGAATGGGGCCAATCGTATCAAGTGGTACCAATCTTAGTGTTGCAATGGAGAGTTTAGAGAAATATTATGAACACTGCGCTGAGAGTTCATTAGAACGTTGGAGGATTGCTTGTTCTGAGAGAGGTTACCAAACATCGATGCCAGTTGAACTTCAAGAATTGAATAATGAAAGGGTATTGGTAGAAGGTATGGACCAAACCTCTGCACAAAGTACAGATTTGATACAGGGAATACTTCCCAAACTACGAAATGCATCAGATAAAGCGAAAGTCAGGACATATGAACGCCAACGAGCACTATCAAATATAAGATCACAAGTCTCAGACGCTGAAAGTATTTTAAAAAAGCAAAAGGATTGGGCAAATAGTCAACATCAACGTGTGGCACAAGAAGAAGCTAATATAGATCGACTTTATGCTATAAAGAAGATGCAACAACATGAATTTTATGAGGAACAACGACGTAAACAGGACAGTGCCGTGTTAGATCAATTAGAGGGGGAGACAGAGAAACCATTAAGTAGCGAGGTGTGGGAAATGGTACAAGGTATAGCGAATAGTGAGGACTTTGCACACACTGGGTATTCACCTAGACAGACTACTCGTAAGCCTACCGTAGAGGAAGTTCTCAAATCAAGGTTTGACGAATCAGGACGAGCTGTAGATCCTGAGACACAGCGACAAAAGATCCCACATCCACCAATGAGTATAACCCGTGCAGATGTAGAAAAGGAGAGTGAGATTAATGATATCAAAATGGTCGCAGCTGCAGCTGACGAGTCTGTCGAGGATGCCGCCGGGAAGCTGTTGAATATTATGTCCAAATCAGATACCACACTTCGATCCGCAGCACTGGCAGCAGAGACATGTATGCTCAGCGAAGCAAACTCTGCTTATAATACAATGCGGTCACTTGTGGCACTTGAACGGGCAACTCTAGAAGAAAGGTTGAGACGACTAGAAGTCGTTGAAACTGCTATTGAAGCAGTGGATGTTCGAAAAGATATTGACAACTACATCCAAGCTGATAAAGCCATATCAGGTGGCAGAGCACGAACTGGCGAGGATGATGATGGAGGAATAGCGGCGGCTTTAGCTGTACTAAATAGCCATAGCGAGAGTAGTGGTAATGTAGCAGACTCGCCACGAAAGTATCGTAATGTTGAACGACCATCATACTTCGAGGGATGGGGTGAAAAAGGTGAAGGTAGTGATGACGATGAAGAGGATGACAACGATGTCAATCCGGAGATCTTCGGTGATGTCATCAATCTACTATTCGGTGCGGCTGATAAACAACCCCCCAAAAGTCCTGATAGTCCAAGAAGAGGTAAACGAGAACGTTCGGCTTCAGAATCATCTCAATCATTGAAAGAGGAAAAGGTCAACAAAGCTTCCAAGGCACTAGAAGAAACTTCCAAACGCGGACAGTCTTTTAGAAAGACTGTTCTGTATGAGCTAAATACACAGAGGAGTAAAGATACCGAGGTGAAAAGTAAGGGTAACTTTGAGGCACTATGTCGTATATTCAACTCTTTTCTCTCGGGCTGTGGCAGTGAATGCACGGATGTGAGTAATGCAAAGATGTTAATGATACTCTCTCAAACATTCTACATGTCTAATCAAGAAGAAGGAGAAGAAGGGATGAATGATAAATCAACGGATAGGAAGAGTCGAATATACATAAAGAGCAAGATATCTCATCATGAAATCTGGGACGATGATGGATTCTGGGATCAAGCTTTGTATCAGTGTGTATCCGAGTCTTTAGCCAAGTCTGGCGTGTTACTCAATTATGCCAAGGCATCTCTACCAGACGGCGAGAATAGGGCAGCGAGAGACCCCAAAAGCATCAAATGGCATGACTTGTTACCAGATGAATATTCGGGAGCAGCCGCTCAAGTTCATTCAGTGGTCTTTGCTCAACTTGGAACTTTGAGTCGTAAGTTTGATATCAGGTTTACCTTTTCACATAGTATGAACTTTATACACAAAACACATACACTCATCTCCCGTTTCATCCTAATATCCAGACTCTATGTTAGAACTAGGGTGCGGTATACCCAGAGCCGTCAACTTTGTTCGGCGACTGTCTATACGATATCAGCTTCCCCTTTCACTCCGTATTACCCTCATTCAACACTTGACAAAGAAACGCAGCTAAACTAAACGGCTATTAGGTATCCGATACATGTGTAACATGAGCTTAAGAATGGTTTGATAGACATGATACCTTATATACCCCGAGCAGGGAAACACATGGATACTATCATGAGAACATTCTCCTAACTTTTCAAACATGCGGGTTTGGTTGCTGCACATCAACTACCATATTTGTTGTTCTAATGAACAGCTCGGTCATAAGTATAACATCACCACAACTGAAAAGACAAAAAGTTAGTATATAATGGTAGGCGGACGAGGCGGACAAAAGCGTAAGGCGGCAAACCAACAGCCAGTTTGTGGTTATGAAACTGACAAAGGCAGGAAGATTGCAGCGCTTGAAAAGGAGCTGTGCAGAGTTAAGAAGCGTCTCAAGACAGCTGACGAAGAATTAAGAGAGTACCTACGGATATCTTTAATCAGCAAAGATAGAGAGATCGAATCTTACAAGAAGAAAGTGGAGAAAGCCAACAAAGATATGCTACTAGTCCAAAGTAAGAACAATACTCTCTTTGCCGAGAAGGCACGCCTTGAAGAAAGTACGAAAGAGCTAGAAGCAAATCAATCAGAACTGATGGGATCTCACAGCAAGATGTCATCAACGCTCAGCGCCCTCAAGGAAGAGTTGTATGATCTAAAGAACAATAATAGTGAACTGTCTGTTACCAACTCTAAGTTGCAACATGAGGTTGAGCAGAACAAGGAGACAATTACAGAATTACAGAAGAACCATAGTGCCATTGAACTTGAATATAAGCATTCTGATGATGTAATTGCTACGCTTGATGATACCATTAAGGAACTGGAGACGTCAATTGTTAAGAAGGAAAAACAACTAGACAAGGTGAAGAACCAGATAAAGGAACTCAAAAGAGTGCAGTATGAAAAGGATCAACATACATATCACACAAGACAGGGCGAAGAGAAGAAATTTCAAGATACGATGACATCATACAAACATCTTCATGCTGGTTATAGTGAACTATATGCAAAGTATCATGATCTTGAGAACAAACTGTTAAGCTCAAACACTATGCTGAAAGTCGAGACGGAACAGAATAAGGACAGACTTGAGCAATTACAGAGGGATCACAGAAGCAACCTTGATAAACTACATGCAACAAATGAGTTACAGCAGAAGGATCATTATGCCAAGCTCGAGAAACTGCAAGCGACAAGTGAGTTACAACGACTATCAATCCTTCGAAAAGATCAACAAATTAGTACTATGCGTAAGTCAAAAGAGGAACTGAAAACCTGGCAAGAGAAGTACAACTCCCTGGAGAAGGTCAATGGTAACATCTTGCAGGAGAATAAAAAGAAGATCCAACAACTGCTGAAGGATCAGCAATCTCTGAAGCAGGCTCAGAAAGCAAAAGAAGAATCATCGGTAGCATATGACGCATTACTAAAGAAGTACAAAGCTCTCATGAGCACATGCGGTCAATTACAACTCGCAAAAGAAGAGCAGAGCACGCTCAGGGAAAAGTCTGAACAAAGAGTACATAATATCGAGAGATCTAATAAGATTATAATGAATGAATATGGAGCACTCAAGCAATCAATAACCACAGAGCGTAGAGCAAGAGAAGCAGCAGAGAGACGTCTACATGATCTTAAAGAACTGCAGCAATCAGTCGCCAAGAAAAATGAACAGATTGAAAGCTATGAGAACAAGCTTAAGGTTTCAAAGGAAACAAATGAGTCCCTCCTTCAGTCAATACTTGACAAGAACCAACAGGCCGGAGATGAGCATTTCCTTGGGAGAGTTGCTGATTTGAAAGCATACAAGGATAAAAATGGACACATTAATGTGAAACCAAGTCAAGATAAGACATTAAACAAGTTTATTTCCAATGCTAGGGCGGCCAGGAAGAACCCAACGAAAGTACATGCAGCAAAACTGACCGCGGATAGAATTGCTTGGCTGGATGCATTAGGATTTGAGTGGGGACCAATGATCAACCCTGTTAAGACATTTGAAGAGAGACTCAAAGATCTTGTTGCTTACAAGGAAGAGCATGGTCATCTTAGGATCATGGAGAAAGAAAAGAGTCTCGCCAGATGGTGTAAGGATATGAGACAAGCCCGTCGCCATGGCAAAGAGAGTGGAAAGAGTCTAACGGAAGAACAGATTGCCTCCTTAGATGCCATTGGGTTCATTTGGTCACCTAGCACCGGACCAATAATCCAAAATACACCTATTCCTCTATCAACAGCATCTCAACCACTTGCAGCTGCTGCAGATACAGTAAGGAAGGAGAGTACCAGTAGAGCAGTCACCGTTACTGTTTTCAAGCCTACACAAGACACCAAGCTTGGACTGACAATAAAATTGGAGTCTGGATCATCTGATTCCATCAAGATTACAGGTATTGCTCAAGATAGTTTATTCAAAGATACGTCGCTCAAGGTCGGTATGACATTGGAGACCATCAATGGAAAAAAGTATTCATTTGATCAATGTTTAGCTGTCTTTAAGGCAACAGAAGGCCATATTACAATTGGAGCTTCTGCACCTGATACTGTTGCCATGGAGAAAGATGATAAGGTACGTGACGAGACTAATCTCTTCTATACCCAGAGCATCTCATACTTACATAACATATATATCTTGCATTGCTGTAAGGAAGGTAACGTTGATGCACTCTCTTACAAGGCCGAGGTAGCCAGTGTCAAGGAGTCTGCTGGGGTTGATCCAGAAGTTCCAGAGGAGGAAGAAGAAAGTTTGGTTGGGGATGGGAATATAAGTGCCATGGCTTGTAACACTACTCAAGCATATAAGATTGGAACAAGAGTATCAAAAATGTTCTTTGATGAGAAGATGGGTGTGATGAGACTGTATGATGGTTCTGTAAAATCTTATGGTGAGTAGAGTAAGGCCAGTTTCTTTATCGTTTGCAATTCAGGAACTCATTTTATTACTCCATTGATGTCTTTAGACCCAACAACGATGTATTACAAGGTTGTTTATGATGAGGATGGAGATGCGGAAGATCTGTTTGCTTCGGGTGTGAAAGAGATTCTGGTAGAGTGATGACAGGTGAACTTGATATGTGCATAGAAATCCAGTAGAAGAGTAAACGCTATTGTATAATGTGTTCACGACGAGAGAGAAATGTATTGTATCAGACAAGTAGACATCCAAAAGACTAATTGTTTATAATCAACAAACATCAAGTTATACACTACACTTATCCCTCTTGTACTTGATAAATCTCGACGTGTTCAATGCCGTTTCATTCCATAAATCCACCTCAATCTCCTCTTCCATGCTTGCCCCTCTACCAATACTTGCACTTCCAGATACTTTTTTAATACATCTCTTAAATCCAGGCAAACATCTTTGGAAGTGACCTAATACATCCTCACTTACAAATACTTGATTATGACAATCATCATCGTCATCATTACCATACATATCAATTAATACATTGAGTACCTCGTGTGTGATGATTACTGAATGTTTCATAGATTGACCCGTCAAATCATTTCCACTAGTGGACGAGGATCGCAACCGTTCCAACAAGGCACGGCAGACTTGTGTATTGATTGTTGTCGGATGTGGTTCTGCACATAACACACCCAAGATGGATATAATGTTAGTATGCGTCCGAAGCAGAGCTTCTGCATCACTTGAATTTGACTGTTGGAGGAGGGTAATCAAAGACTCAAGTGTCGATGAATCAACCAGTGTAGGTGCTTGAGGTTCATTCCTTACAAGTGATAGCATTACAGACGTCACATGTACATGATATTGTGACTTGAGCATTGGTATAAGATCCTTCCAGAATGCTTCTAAAGTACTCTTCTCTTTCGACAGGTTACACGCCACTACATTACCAAGACAAAGTGCACATGTTGATAAGAGTTCATCCACATCTTGTGATACCAATGTGGGTACTTTTGTCCCCACATCCATCGTTGTATCTGAGCTTGGGATGAACTCAGCCCATTGACGAAAGAAGCTCAATATCTTCATTGGCAAATTACATTGCTCTGTAGTCATGGCATCATATGTAGCTTGTTCACACGGAGTAACAGTTGCAGCGGCAACACTCTTTCCCATTCCACCATGCGCTGCTTCTGCTAATAATTTGGCCTCGTCATCAGAATCCCACATGTGCTCGTCATCATCATCTCCGTACATTCCCTCTTCACCCTCATCTTCGTCTTCCTCCTCATCATTTGGTGAGCATAAATTGGCAACCAACTCTAATGCCAACTTATGTGATCCAACAATATCCTTCCACTTTGATACAATACCATCTAACTTGTCTTTCAGTTCATCTTCTTGCTCTTGTTTCTTTTCTTCTTCAGTTACTGCATCTTCTTCAATTGCCATTGATACCTCGCTTTCTTCATCGTTACTAACCGCTGCCTTTGCTTCAGCCGACTCTTTGACATCCTTGGTAGTATTCTCCTCCTCCATTGCCTGTACATCATCATCTTTCGTATTCTCCTCTTTCATCTTCTTCTGACGTCGTGCAATCTCTCTTGCAGGCTCCTTCTTTGCATTAATCTTTGATACAATTTGTGATTCTAAACTTAAATCTTGTTTAATTGATGATAGTTGATTGGATGTTGATATCATTTCTTGTAATAATTGTTTGGCTACATTACTTTGATTGGTAACAAATTGATCATATATAGATGAAAGGTAAGGCAGAATTACTTCATTGGTACATGATTGTATTGTTGATGCAATCTGTTCTTCATCTTGGGTCAACTTTACACTTCCAGCTAATTGTTGATGTTCCTTATCAAGTACTAGCACACGACGTAATGCCAAGATTGATCCTGAAGCATGTAATCTTGCCATTGATGGCATGTTAGTATTCATAATGATTGTATTTGTTAATTGTGATACTGCCGCTGTGAGTGATGGTGAGGTAGATAGCAAAGAAGAAGGAGATGCAGCGGCAGCTGATGATGTTGCTCCCAATGGTAAAGTTGCAATCAAGACTGTATTATCATCCAATAATGAATGCAAAGCGCGTGATGCATTCGTGACAGTGTCATACATTGGTTCTAACTCTTTTCCTTTCTTTTCCTCTTCATCTGTACTCTCTCCATTCTTCTCCAAACTTTGTTGAATAGAGCAACATGCAACATTCAACACACTCAACAATTGCAAATAGGCATTACCACCGCATGTCTGCAATGCACTCTTTCCACAATTTTCTATAATACCCGAGAGTGTAACTAATGATAATGATAATAATGTATATTGTTCATTTGTTTTAAGTTGCAACTTGTCACTTTCTGAAGTTGAAGATGTGTTGCTCTTCTTTGTTTGTTCGTTAAAGGATACACCCTTCTTTTTATTTGATGTTTTGGATGATTTAGTATCAGCAGAAGCAGTATTGGCCTTTTGCAATTGTGTACCCAAGGTATGCAACATTGCAATACTTAATTGCAATCGTTGTAATAATATTGGTACCATAACTAATGATGTTACATCCTCTTTCCCCTCATTATTACTATTACCCAAATCTCTACCTTCATCTACATCATCAATAACACCACAGTAGAATGACACATAGTTAGACAAACATCCCACGGCAGTAATAGCACACGGAATGTCTGTATCTAACATTCTTTCACTTAATGCTCGTAACAATAGTGGATTGTTTGCCTCTGCATTACTATTATTGTTTGTAGTGCTATCCATACCCATGACACTACCACCCACAGACGAAGCGGCAGTAGCACGAATACCTGCATTCTTTTCTAGTGTATTACCATCATATATTGTACGTGATAGTGCTACTAATGATGCATGACGAACACTGTAATGTATAAGAAATTATGAGAGAGAAAAGAGATATGTAGGTAAGCACACATCTTATGCTCATAATTAGATACATCACACACACTACATTGAAACCAAAAAAATATCGATATTAATTATCATAAGATATAACACAACAAACTACAATATACTTTATATATGTGTACTTACCGAGGATCACCATGACGAATCTTTTGTATAATTTTCAATGTTGGTGATTCATTTTCTTCTGTGTTGTTGATTGTAGCACTAACTAATCCTGGATCTGCGGCTAATCCTGTTGGATTATGCTTCTTCTTAGAAGAGCTACGGCGTTTGTTACGCTTTGATTGCTTCCCCATTGTTCTATGATATTGCAAAGATGTTATTATGATAGTTGATTGAATTTTGATTGGTTGGGGGTAAGGGCCGTTTTCAGGCCCTACAGGTATCCTTTCGAATCCTCCGCATCTGTTCATTATCTCCTCTCTTCAGCAATAGTCACTAAAGTAAGTAAGCTTCGTCAACATAATGTAATTTACAACTTATATATACGTTTATTTATGTATCTTTGGCTTGATTTACTTTGCTTCCTCATTACTCATTGCACTCTCTTCAACATTTGTTTCTATATCCACTTCTTCATCAGCCTTTGCCTGATCTGTTGGAACGGGAAGAGATGACGACTCTGCAGTAGATAATTTTCTTGATCTTCGTTTCAGTGCATATTGAAAGCTTTTGAAAACACCCGATGATTCCACGGCCGCTACTGAACTTCTTCTACCATGGTTTGCTCCCTCTAAATGATCATCTTTTGGTGGAAGGAAAACAAGCTTTAGTATTTCAAGAGCACTCAGATTCCCTTTGGCCTTTCGTATTCGAATATATCTAGGTCTAGCATAAATGAATGCGTTCCAAAAACCTTGGAGAGGTAAGAATGTATTGATAAGCAAAGTTATCCATGGAACAGACACTCCCCCGAACCAGGCCACTAGGGGAATCAGAAGTTAATTCAACACAAGGTCACAAGTATATTCAAAAAGAGAGGGAGGTAGGGGGTTAGCATTTGTTAATGGAATTGCAAAACCATATCATATGTATAAGTCAACTCAATCCACGGTCAATCAAGTATGTCGTCCTCACATACGGTCTACTTACCTAGATGATATATTGTTGCCCAACTCCAGCTTAAAAAGAATGCACCGACATATAGAATACTTTGTATAAAGACTGATCTTGCATATGATGATTCCTTTTCCATATTGTTGAGTGTATCATCTGCTGTTTGTGATTGTAATCTATATTTTCTCATTGCATGTTCTTGAGACCTCACATACAGCCATATCAATAGATTGGTAACAATAAGAAAGTGACGAGGATTATGAGTTCCCAGATCCCTCTTTACATTGGTTTATTTTACTAATGCTATCCCCTCTTTCATTGAACTCGTATCATCTTGTCTTAGAGCTGTACATATTTCCCCATTTTCTTGGCTTGTCGAGTTGGTGTGTCATCATGTGGACTGATATGCATCTGATCAGTCTGCTCGAGTTGGGCTGTATCCTGATCAACTAACAATTCAGATGTGGTGTCGGTGATCTCACTTGCTTGTTGGTTAGATACCTCGAGAGATGAAAGATGATTTTCATTTCGTTCAACGGCTGGTTGTGATGGTGGTCCGAGACCGGGAAGTGGTTGTTCAGGCATAGACAATGATCCTGTTGTATCCGGACGAGCAGCTCGTGCAGAAGATACTACCACATCACGTCCAATCCAAGATTCACGATCTTTAATCCAACTCTGTTCATGGATCACATGTCTCATGGCTTGTACTACTAGACTTACTATATCATTATCATCCCCACTCTTATCTTTCTTTCTGATAACTCTTGTTATCTTGGTGTACTGATGAGAACATGCAGTATCAGTTGCAAATGGAATCTCTTTCGCAATAGCTTTCCAATCGAAATTCTTGTCCTTCCTTGCAAATACTAACTTAAACAACTTCAATATATTTGCATTATCTTTGAATACTTCTTGAAAATCAGACGCAAACACACTTTGTAACGAGTTGTTGTTCTTCACCTTGGTCACATCAGCATCTGTTGATTCGGAATTCTGTAAGTAGGAAGTTAACAGTTCGGCGGTGTATTCAGAGTTGGACTGGCCTTGTTTCTTGGTTGGTACTTTACTTTTTGTGAGACCGCCGACGGGCATATCCTCAAACGACTGAGCATCACCCATTTTATTAGCAAACATCTCATCAATTTGACCCATCTTCTTGGCAACCTTGCTTGTTGTTGCATCAGGAGGAGGTGGAATGCAATCACTATCCAACCCAGCCTCTCCCATCCTCAAAACACTCTCGGCTGCTTCGGCATCCCCCATGAATGTGCCTAGAGTTGCTCCATCGCCTCCTTCTGTAGTCGCATCAAAACAGTGATCGGTAGGTTCTTCCATATCTGTTGTTTGATCAAATGTCTTTGTATCACGGACGGCATTATCATCCCCCTCTCCGGCATCCGTATTCACCAAACAATTCAATAATTGTTGTTCCGACGGGATTATTCCTAATTCATTTGCCAAGTAAAATAGCTTCAGGCTATATGGTACATCCTCAGGGACGGATTGAAGCATTCTATTTTTTTGTATTACACATGCATTCCTTCCCCTTGCACTCAATAATGTATCATCCTTGATATCACTCCAAAAAGTCGACCCAGAAATAGTTTTGTTTAGATTTTGCGTTTGTTGTTGAATGCTATATTGAATTAATGCCTTATTCTCTTGTTCTTTCCAACCATTCCAACGACACGCTACCACATTAGCAGCATTCTTGGCTTTGTCCAGCATAACAGTAATTTCATCCTCGGGCATGTTCTTTTTATCCATTGTTGGTAACAATACTCTTAGCATAATATCTCTTACTTTGATTGCATCTTCAGTTGTCTTATATGCTGCAATATAACGAAAATTCTTAGTCGTGTTGTGATAAGGGAGTGTTAGTAGATATGTATTTGCATTTGTTCCACTACCAGTTTGTATACCATATCCATGTTTACCTGTACGTCCATGTGAGTTAAGACGAACAAAGTTATCCACATCATCTTGGCTTGCCCGTCCATTATCATCTAAAGTATATGATGTAACGGCTGCCTTGAATTCAATCTCAAACTCATCTCTATTCTTATTAGTGAATGTTTCCGACTGATTCTCACCACCACTTGTCAGGTAGTTAGTCTCGAGCCTTTTGAGAATGACATTCAATGCCTTACAATCTTTGGAACTACCATGCTTAACACCTACTGTTGTAAATAGTGATGTTTGACTCTCCATCTGAACACCACCAACAAAATAACTGCCATTATAGACAACATCAGTATCCTGTTGTTGTTGTTGTTGTTGCTGTGACGGTGGCTTTGCTGCTGATGCTGATACTAAAGAATTGTGCTGTGGTGTTGGTGATTTTGCTACTGATACTACAGAATCATCACTCTTCAATACATTTGTAGCATTATTAACTGTCGACACGACCGCCTCAGATGGTTGGTATATATAGCCCTCGTCAATCTCACCTTCCCAAGGGTTGGTGACAATGAAATTCATATCCCTATGACCCTCATATATATCTACACCGTTGAGTACCTGATCAATACCCCATTCCATAAAACGATCTTCAACATCAGTGTATTTACCGGTTACCAAATCATATATACGGTCAAATTTGATAGTGTAAGAAGGAGTGGAACCGTCTGTGTTTACTTCCACCACCTTGCCAAATAATTCTAACCTATCAAAAGTGGACACTATACAACCTGGCTCAATGTCATACTGAGAAGAATCGTCTGGGGGGTTAACACCGCCACTGCCACTGCCGATACAAATAGCATTAGCATCCTGTTGTTGCTGTTGTTGTTGCTGTTGCTGTTGTTGTTGTTGTTGTTGATTTGATGGTGGATTTGCTACTGATGTTGAACTTTTTGTTTCATGTACACACGTTTCATTAAATGCTACAGCAGCAGCAAATACTGCATCAGCAGCGTCGATGGTTGTTGCAGTAGTCGTTCCCAATTCATTATGACAGGTGTAGGGTGTTGGTAATAATGCCTCGGAGTAATTGATTGGGGAAAACTATTACCCCCAACATGTTGTTGTGCTGCTGATATACCTTCCCCACCATTTAATCCATCACTAACCTCATTATCAAAATTAAATGGTTATAAAGCATTATTGTGGCCTTGAGAATCGAAAAGTTGGTTACCATCAACTGCTAATGTCTCAATGGCATTCTTGTCTAAAGTCTCATTTAATCCTACCTCATCACCCCCTATTTGACTCGAAAAAAGAAGAGGCTTGCTCTTCTTACTTCTCTCAACTCAACAACCAAGCAACATGACAACCGTCGTAGAGAGCAATGCAAGACTAGGAAACGGCAACAATGCCGTCCTTTCAAGTGGCGTCGTTACACTATTGCCACACAATACAAACCGAGGTAAGTTGCAAACCAATGACAACTCATTCTCATTTCTCTCTACACTTTCTCAAACTCAAACTAACACCAATCTTTCATTAGTCCACGATACCGTCAGGATCAACAGCAATGGTATGGCAATACCTAACTTATTGAATATCATTGATGTATATTTGGCACGATATGTAAATGCACTCTCGTATCTTCATGCTAATCCTCATGTCGGTTACCGAGATATCACAGTTGGGGGGCAGGTAACACGAGTACAACGTTTCCAAACATCTAGGCTAATGCGTAGCTTGGTCATATTAACACATGTTGGACTAGCTTTACGTAATGGTACTCTTGTATCAAAGCGAGGACTGCTCTATTACTATCTTAGTCATTTTGGAAAGAACGGAAAAGGACACTTCGTACCCGAGCTCAAGCGTACCCTCAACTCTATCAATACTCCCATGCATGCAGTATGCTCGACAGAACCAACGGCTAAGGCCTACGGTGACTTGTCCATTCGATTCAAGAAGACTGGGTTGGTCATTGACCTTCGTCTAACCAACCTATTAGACGACTCAGTCCTCGAGGGCGGAGACTTTGAGATTCTACGCAAAGGTCAACGCATTGACAAGATCATTGTTGTTGAGAAGGCAACCATCTTCCGCCAGATGCAAAAACTAAAGTTTGATGAGGCTATGAATGCACTTCTCTTCACTGATGGTGGATTTCCTACAACACAAGGCAAAGCTTGGTTGGTCACTTTTCGTGTTGCATTGGGTATCTCGGAAGACAAGTGCTACGGCGTTGGAGACTTTGGTCCATACGGGTGGTCACTACTTCATGCATTTGCCTATGTCAAGAATCCAATCAAATGTCAAGATGTCTACAAGACTCGTCTCAAGATTGTTGTGACTCCAGCTCTAATACTGCCAAACTTTCCCGAGGCAAGGCAGGTTGAGAATGGCGAACTAACAGAGCATGACTACAACACATTCGGATTCCTACTTGACGAGAAGAACGAGTTCTTCAAGCACAACCGAGGAGTTCGACTTGATCAGTTGAAGAAGATGTACGATGGTGGATTCAAATGTGACCTTGACGTTTTGGATATTAAGAATCTTCTCCGTGTTATTGCACATGCAATCAACACTAATAAAGTAATCTAATCCCTGCCGAACAACACCATCAAACAAACTCTACTAACTACCACCTCTCCATCTGAAATAACTATTCATCATTGTTGTTTGGTTGCTGGCACTAACACTTCGCTCTTTAATAACAGTTTATTGATTTTATGATAATAATGTGATTTCCCACTAACAAAATCAAATTTTGCATTTTGTTAACAAATCCCACACAAGTGGAAAAAGTGATACACAACATAATGTATTAACAACGGATTATCGTATCTTTTGTTGTGTTTAATGTCGTGTGATTGTTCAAGTTACTCGACTGTGTTATTCTGATGTGATTGTAAACCATTGCAACAATATCCACAAACTGCCTCCAAACTTAGCATTTGAATTTGTTTAATGTGTCACGATCTAACACTTTGCTATCTTTGGTTCGGTTTGTATAGTTTTTATATATTATTTTGATTGATATATTATTGGTCTGCTATTGAGTCCAAAGGAGAGATGCTTATGCACTCTCCACACGATGCACTTTCATCACCCGATGATAATACTATGACGGTGTGTTGTTGCCGATATATACCTTATCTCTGTAGATATTGTAGATTGAGAAATTCCTACATGTGTTAGATTTATTAGATAGGCTAATGAAATTGGTGGAAAGGATTAGTCTGCTAGATAGGTACTATTATTCATGGGGAGATACTTACATTATGAAGTCGCCATAAGCCTTGCTGGACCAACTCTTAGGGTCTGCAAAATTGAAATGATTTTGACTTATAAAGGTAATTTAGAGAAAAAATTGTTACTAAAAACCTTTCAATGTCAAACACTAATCCTAGCATATCT
>Ga0214481_100702_pt1 | contig 16109 bp, 16 predicted proteins | sample M1_20Mar14CPVII9_4_FD_165057 | JGI IMG/M metagenome (GOLD analysis project Ga0214481, IMG submission 165057) | Marine eukaryotic communities from Monterey Bay, California, United States - M1_20Mar14CPVII9sort6BwellG10 | ecosystem: Environmental > Aquatic > Marine > Unclassified | place: USA...
TTGAGCTTCCTATTCTTTGCATCCTCCTCCCGCCTTTGGTTCCTCTTCTACTTCGGGATCATCTGTGTATATTGATCGTCCGGTTAATGGTGCTAAGAGTAAGAAGGACAAGCAACCTCCCAAACGTAAGAGAAATGATACTGACAGTAACAGTGGTAGCGGTTTATCTGTCGGTAATGTTGTTCTTGTCGTGAAGAAGAAGAGGAAGAAGAAGAAAGTCAGTCCTCAACACAATACAGTCGATGCTGTAGATTATGAAGAACGTCTTCGTCAGGAAAACAAGTTGAGGTGTGAAGAGCAAGAAAGAGCGGAAACAGAAAAGCAAGCCGATAAAAGAAGGAAGGAAGAGGATAAGTTAAAGCGTGAGGAGGATGCAAAGAATAGGAAGCTCAAGGAAGATAGAAAGAGAAAGCGCGTGGAGGAGGAGGAAGAAAAGAGGCGAATTGAGACTGTAAGTTGGTCGTTGATATGTGTTCTTCCTCCGCGTCTATGCTTCTGATGCACTTCTTACTCGTCTCTTCTTCTGTGACTTTACCTACATATGCAGGAAAAAGAAGAGAAAGCAAGAGAAGTTGAAGCTCTGAAGGCCCAGCTAGCTGCTAAGACGGCCGAATGTGAGGAACATAAGAAGAGATATGAAGACCTGTCTAATGCGCAATCCAATGGCGAAAACATCACTCGACAGTCGACTGAATCGACTGATGAAGGTGATGGTATGTTGGTGGATACTGTACCGGTAGCATCAGAGACAAGCAGTGCAGGTGGTGACGACAAAGACTCGACCCAACTTGCTGGGGGAGTAACCGAGTCTTCGGGCAATGTAAGTGTGTTCTAGATCTTTTACATGTTTACCATGTATGTTTGATACTCTTCTAACCAGTATTCTCTCTGTTTACTTATATCTACAGGATGAGTCAAAGGCAGTATGCCCTGCTGATGTACAAGCTTCTGACTCAATCTCTTTGTCAGCTGACAAGTTTGACGGCAAGAAGGACACCGAGGAACGACGTAGCGTTTCATCAGGCGGCAACACTTCTCTATCATCGGAGTCTATCGACACATCAGCAGTAGCTGCCACGATAGCGTCTAGTTCTGCTACTTCCCAAGGAACTGGGGGTGGGGATGATGAAGATGAGACAGATAAGGAAGTGAGTTGATTGTACGATATGTTCATTCTGTGCATGTGTTTGTATGTTGTATATCTCACCTATCTCTGTCTTGTCTATTCATCTATGTCTTGTCTATTCATATACAGTCCGACGTGTCTAATCTTTCTTCCGTCGAGGAGAACATATCTCACATGAATGTATCAGGCGACAGTACATCGAGTGCACCTAGCAGCATATCATCGAGTTTATCTTCACCGTCATCGGCATCATCAGCAGGAGAAGGTCAAGCTGACAGTGTTATTCTACTTGGAGATGATCTTCTTGCTGATATAGAAGTTGATGAATTCAGAAGACAGGTTTTAGACTATCTTCGATGTCTTATAGAAAATAAGAGCGTATACATTCAACAACTCGGTGTCCGTCAAGATGATAACGAATGTACAGTAATTTCAGTGTTAACCGCAATCATACACGCTCATTCAGCCGATGGTAGGGTCTCTAATGAGTTGTTTTGCTCAGTAATAACCACTCTTGGTATTGCTGTTGCCAACAAAGTTCGACATCTGGGCAGTCAATCTCAGTTTTCTTACTTGGATTTAGAATCAGTGAAACAGTTTTTACAATCTTTCCTTGATGATGTTACTACACATGAAACTAGTGAGATCGACATGTTCATGAACAGTACAGTGAGAAAGAATTTCTTGAGTCAGTTGGTATCTGATAAACGAGTTGCACATGGTGAGTGTCTTAAGTTGTCTGTTCATGTACCAACCTTTGCTACCCTTGATCTAACAAATGTCTGTACTTTTAGTTTTCCTATCAAATGGTCATACTTGCACTCTCACAAACAGGGATGATGGTAAATTTGATTTGCTTGACTCATTAATCTGCCCAAACATGGGTCTCAACAGTGCCTTTAGAATCACATGCAATACACTTGACGATCTGGAAGTGGCTTTGTTGAGTTTACTATCAAGCCGTATGGGTAGTAACAATATGCAGAGTAGAGTATTTCAAGCGTTGACCATCTCATCGTCCGCTTCGACAACTCCACTATCGGCACAAGACTTGATCGGCCGCATCTCTCACCTCGTTGGGGGCACTGTAAACCAACCAGACGTAGGACGTCCGATGGAGATGCTGCCCGGCGGCAACACATCAAGTATGTCTTCACTATCATCTGCTACTTCTGCCGCGGCTACTTCCGAAGCAACTGAGGGCGGGGGTAACACTGACTGTGCTGGAGCAGATAAAGTCGAAGAAGCAATCAGTGCTTACAGTAAAGGATGGTTCAAGACAACCAGTGACATTTGCATCTCAGTCTTGAACACCAATCCTAGTAACAGTGAAGCTCGCAGACTTCTTGTTCTCGCTAATATGAAATTGAAAAGTAAGATCATGTTTGCATATTCTATGTATCAAATTGTATTCATTCTTCTATATTCTCAACAACCATATGCTGTTTTCTTCTTTTTCATAGATTATGAACTTGTAATCTCTGCTACTAAGGGCAATACTACCAATATCAAATTGGTAATTTGTCGTGGTCAAGCTAATATGCGACTTGGTAATCTTGATGACGCCATTTCAGATTTTGAACATGCCCTTACACTGTCACCGACATCAGCAGAGAGTGCAACCATTAATGAGAAGATTGCCAAATGGAAATGTACTAAAGCCATGAGAGAAGAGAGATACGACGAAGCCATCAGGCATGCTACGGATGTCATCTCAATCAATCCAACTTCCAAGTGCTATTATCTCCGTGGTTTGGCGTATGAGGAGTTGAACAGGTACAAGGATGCCCATGAAGATTACAAGTTAGCTCATACCCTCAACCCTCCAGAAGATTTGAAATCAGTATTAAATGAGAAGCTTTACGAGTGTATGATGATTCTGTGTGGACATTATTCAGAAAGTCATTCTACACACCAATCAGTATTAACAATGTTACCAGATACCGCATCGCCATTACTTGATTGGAGTGATAACAACCTATTGGATGTAGCGGCATCCGAACTCAATACTTTCCCCCCACTACAAGCTGTAGCAGAGGACGAGAACAGAAACATTTGCACTCCGAGCACCCTCAGCAATAGCTTGAACGTACCTGAGGTTATGCTATACGTCCATTTTCCACCTAATTATGGAGAGCTTCATATTAAAGGAATTCTAAACACTGGTGGTAGAAACTGTCTACCTAATGGGAATGTCTCTGTCAATACAATGTATAATACTTGGTCGACGTCATATTCATACTTTTTCCATATTCCTCCCAAACAAGCTATCCCGATGACTATACAACAGTTGGTATGGTGTGATTTCTTGGCTCTCGATGGTGACAAAGACTGGGCAACTGATAGTGAGAAACGCAAAGATTACAAGAGAGTTCGTGGTTTAGTAGATCATCTAAGTGTACCCTTCATCCATGATGTTACTGAACTTGTTAGCAATGTCAAGTATGGTCTTGTTCTTGGAGATGATCCGTGGGAAATGTTCAATACACACAAAGAAGACTTGATCCCTGAGGGCCGTGTTATTGATGTCCCTCAAACACGTTCGGTCAGTCATCCATGTGTCTTCGCTCCCAAATGTGCATACGGTTGTACCTTACGTCAAGGACGAGAGTTTCTTGAATCGATTGTTGGTTGTTAGTGTTATTGGGGATCCAGTGTCGACTCTTATTGGTCTCAACAACTGTGGCAATATCAACATTACCTCAGCCGGCGCCTCAGCAGTAAATGAAGAATTAGAAGGAGTTGGTCTGAGATTAACCGATTCCAGAAATCCACTATGGTTCGACTATGACGAAGCAATGAAGTCTATTAAGAAGAAGAGGTCGAAATTGATCTGGCTCAGAATTGAGGAGCAGGTACCTGGTTGTCATGTGGTTGAGTGTAATCGCAGAGAAGATAGTTATCATCAACGATTCATACTATCAGGAGTACAACTGAAGCCAGGGACACCAGCGACTGTCGAGGGAGAGACGGTTGGTGCCCTTGCTCTCGATGAAAATGATTTCAGGATGCAGGTTGCCAAATTGAAAGTACTACCAAAGAACGAGAGGCTCAAGTTTGGGAAAAGAGGAAGTAAGTACCCTACCCAATTTTTGTCCACCCTTAGTCTCCAAACAGCTCACATAATATATCATCACTTGAACTTAGAATGTTGCAAAATTAAGGGATGCAGAACTCAAGGACGAGCAGCTAAAGATTACATGTGCGGGAAACACTACAATCTGTTTACGAAGGCTGGCAGAAACACAACAGAGGGAGAAGAATCAGAGAATAGAGAGTTGACTGATGATGGTAAGTTTGCCTACATTCTTGAACCAAAATTGTTTTATAATATAGTTTGCTCATTCCTCCTCTTTCATTGTTGACAGAAGAGAGAATGAAGAAGGCGCTCGTGCAGAGATGGAAAAATATGGAGCAAAATGAACTTTGTGATGAAATTGAAAACATCTTCAACACGTTTGACGACGACCCTCCTCAGATTTTATTCAATGAAGCAACAGCAAGACAAGCCTCTAGAGATTTGTTAAACCGCCTACACAAGTGGTTAAGAGATTATCCGCTATCATTTCTTTCTCTCAATGCTGATGAAGACAGCAAGGTAAAGGGTGATGATGTAGAATAATCATGTAACTATAATTAACAATGGACAGCCTAACACAAAGAAGAACACAAAGATATGAATGAGATATAATCTTTAGTGAATATATATTCATAAATAAGCTTTATAATGAGTTCCCAAGCGCATCTTCTCCTTCTTTGCATGATTTCCTTTCCTTTAAACTAGATTCCACGAAGCATAGACAAAGAGCAGGGATGATACAGAAGAAGCTTCTCAGACTTGTCTAGCTCTGAAAGCTCAATTGATGATTCATCTTCCATAAATATACTACTTCTGCTAAAATCTTGATCGTCAATACTACTATCATCATCAATATCACTATAAGTTTGATTCTCATCTTGGCTAAGAACTGATCTGTGTATTATTTCCTGCTGTAATTTCAAGTTTTGCAACTGGCTTGATATATACTCGAGATCAGCTCTCTTCTTTTCTAGACTGATTCGATTTTCTTCCCTTTCGAGATCACTCATCAATTGTGCTTGAGACTGAGTTAGTTGTAAATATTGTATCTTTGCTTCCTTCATCTCATCCTCCAAAGATTGTACTGCCGGATTGGGTGAATTGGGCGGCACTTGTGGTACCATCTCGCTAGCGGACCTCCTCACAACCTTACTAGTAGACGGTTTACGTTCAATCTTACGATTTCCTGTTGGTCTAGACTTATTTTGTTTTGGTTTAGATGTTCTCCCATTCTTTTCTACTTGCTTCTTCTTTGTCAACCCTTCCACACATTCAGAATCATCTGAAGAAATAGGGGCCGTCTTCCTTCTCTCCTTCGATGGTATTTTCTCCATCATGTTAACTAATCCCTTGTATGTTGATGGAGTAAATTGTACCTTCTTATTGTCAGATGGCGGGATACTTGTACTATCACTGCTACTGCTGCTGCTACTTGAATTAGTACAATTTGAACTACCGCTTGAACTACTACTGCTATCACTTCCAAACGATGAAGAAGAACTGCTACTCGATGATGATGAATAAGTGGGTATATTTCTTTGTGATGGTACTCGCCTTCTTCGTGATGGCGGTAGTGAATTAAAGCCCTGTTGTCGAGGAGCAGCAATCTTTGAATGGCGTTTTGTATTGCTGCTGTCCAACTTTTGTGTATTTTGTCTGCCAGTTTTATCATTCATATGTTTCTGCAACCTATTATGTTTTGCAGTAACTTTATCATGTGGTTTCTGATGCTTTGAACGTTGCCTCACTAACAATCTGCTTTCTTGTCTGTTTGGTGGTTGTTGTTGTTTAATAGTATTCTTACTCTTCTTCTTCTTGGTATTGGTATTAGAGGTCGTATTTCTATTTTTTGATATATTATTACTACTCTCAACACCGTTAGTATAATCCGATGGCCGTGATCGACCAGGATCAGTACGTCTTCTAACATATGAAGGTCTAGATGTCTTTGTCGTTGTACGTTCTGTATTACGACGATAGTAAGAGGACGGTTGACCTTCCTCACCTGACATGACAAATGTTTTGTATCCAATGGTATATTATAAAATTATATCTAATACGCTGTATTACTAATGTATACTGGTTGTATTACTCAAATCTATCAGCTCTAGGAGGTATGAATTATCCACAAATATATCATATACAAATCAATATAAAGAGAAGAATCACCGACATTACATTAGAAGAACTGTTGAATTACTTATGAATTATGAAGTTATTTAACGAAACTTCTTAAATTCATATGAGAACTTTCTACTTAAATGAAAGTTACATTTTCATACTTTCGATGAACAAGAAAGAACATACTTGATGCCACCCCAAATTTCACACCACATGAGTTTTTGGCAATAAATCCACTGTAGTGTCTTCAATATTAGGATATAGGAGATGACCTAATACTCAAACATGATCTTCTTTGCATCAATTATCAATTTCTAATGACAAACTTGACTGATATCATCCAAGTGCATGTGAAAAAGCAAGAAAACACCAAAAAAAGGCCCATTTTTGTCATGTATCCAACGAATGGAGATGTAGTAGTGGTGTGCAATCACAATGGATCATATATAATAATCAACCATCATTGTTTCGGTGCTAAACAAGATGTTACACACCCAAAATACATTTGTAAGACCTATTAAGCTACTTTGAAACACTTGTTGGCACTTAGTTGTGAAAAAAAATCAAAAACTAAAAACAGTTTGAGGGCCCTAGAATCCTGCTGATAGTGTTCATTGCCCTTTATTATACATATACAATGGCATGAGAGTATACAACCACTTGATAGCCAAACATTGTCGAACAGCCAGTTCGATTTCGAAAATACTCAGACCCAATCATCTGAGGCAAGAGAACTGCCAACAAGCATACATGCAAGTGTGATGGAGGGCCCTAGAATCCTGCTGATAGTGTTCATTGCCCTTTATTATACATATACAATGGCAAAACATCAATATCTAAGGAACAGAATGAGAGTATACCACCACTTGATGGCCAAACATTGTCGAACAGCCAGTTCGATTTTTAAAATCTGACCCGATCTGAAGCAAGAGAGATGCCAACAAGCGGACACACAAGTGTGATGGAGGGCCCTAGAATCCTACTGATAGTGTTCATTGCCCTTTATTATACATATACAATGGCAAAACATCAATATCTGAGGAACAGAATGAGAGTATACCACCACTTGATGGCCAAACATTGTCGAACAGCCGGTTCGATTTTGAAAATCGGCTGACCCGATCTGAGGCAAGAGAGATGCCAACAAGCGGACACAAAAGTGTGATGGAGGGCCCTAGAATCCTGCTGATAGTGTTCATTGCCCTTTATTATACATATACAATGGCATGAGAGTATACAACCACTTGATGGCCAAACATTGTCGAACAGCCAGTTCGATTTTGAAAATCTGACCCGATCTGAGGCAAGAGAGATGCCAACAAGCGGACACAAAAAGGTGATGGAGGGCCCTAGAATCCTACTGATAGTGTTCATTGCCCTTTATTATACATATACAATGGCAAAACATCAATATCTGAGGAACAGAATGAGAGTATACCACCACTTGATGGCCAAACATTGTCGAACAGCCAGTTCGATTTTGAAAATCTGACCCGATCTGAGGCAAGAGAGATGCCAACAAGCGGACACAAAAGTGTGATGGAGGGCCCTAGAATCCTGCTGATAGTGTTCATTGCCCTTTATTGTACATATACAATGGCAAAACATCAATATCTGAGGAACAGAATGAGAGTATACCACCACTTGATGGCCAAACATTGTCGAACAGCCAGTTCGATTTTGAAAATCTGACCCGATCTGAAGCAAGAGAGATGCCAACAAGCGGACACAAAAGTGTGATGGAGGGCCCTAGAATCCTGCTGATAGTGTTCATTGCCCTTTATTAAACATATACAATGGCATGAGAGTATACAACCACTTGATGGCCAAACATTGTCGAACAGCCAGTTCGATTTTGAAAATCTGACCCGATCTGAGAGGCAAGAGAGATGCCAACAAGCGGACACAAAAGTGTGATGGAGGGCCCTAGAATCCTGCTGATAGTGTTCATTGCCCTTTATTATACATATACAATGGCATGAGAGTATACAACCACTTGATGGCCAAACATTGTCGAACAGCCAGTTCGATTTTGAAAATCTGACCCGATCTGAGGCAAGAGAGATGCCAACAAGCGGACACAAAAAGGTGATGGAGGGCCCTAGAATCCTACTGATAGTGTTCATTGCCCTTTATTATACATATACAATGGCAAAACATCAATATCTGAGGAACAGAATGAGAGTATACCACCACTTGATGGCCAAACATTGTCGAACAGCCAGTTCGATTTTGAAAATCTGACCCGATCTGAGGCAAGAGAGATGCCAACAAGCGGACACAAAAGTGTGATGGAGGGCCCTAGAATCCTGCTGATAGTGTTCATTGCCCTTTATTGTACATATACAATGGCAAAACATCAATATCTGAGGAACAGAATGAGAGTATACCACCACTTGATGGCCAAACATTGTCGAACAGCCAGTTCGATTTTGAAAATCTGACCCGATCTGAAGCAAGAGAGATGCCAACAAGCGGACACAAAAGTGTGATGGAGGGCCCTAGAATCCTGCTGATAGTGTTCATTGCCCTTTATTATACATATACAATGGCATGAGAGTATACAACCACTTGATGGCCAAACATTGTCGAACAGCCAGTTCGATTTTGAAAATCTGACCCGATCTGAGGCAAGAGAGATGCCAACAAGCGGACACAAAAAGGTGATGGAGGGCCCTAGAATCCTACTGATAGTGTTCATTGCCCTTTATTATACATATACAATGGCAAAACATCAATATCTGAGGAACAGAATGAGAGTATACCACCACTTGATGGCCAAACATTGTCGAACAGCCAGTTCGATTTTGAAAATCTGACCCGATCTGAGGCAAGAGAGATGCCAACAAGCGGACACAAAAGTGTGATGGAGGGCCCTAGAATCCTGCTGATAGTGTTCATTGCCCTTTATTATACATATACAATGGCAAAACATCAATATCTGAGGAACAGAATGAGAGTATACCACCACTTGATGGCCAAACATTGTCGAAGAGAGTGTTCAATTTTGAAAATCTGACCCAATCTGAGGCAAGAGAGATGCCAACAAGCGGACACAAAAGTGTGATGGAGGGCCCTAGAATCCTGCTGATAGTGTTCATTGCCCTTTATTGTACATATACAATGGCAAAACATCAATATCTGAGGAACAGAATGATAGTATACCACCACTTGATGGCAAAACATTGTCGAACAGCCGGTTCGATTTTGAAAATCTGACCCGATCTGAGAGGCAAGAGAACTGCCAACAAGCGGACACAAAAGTGTGATGGAGGGCGCTAGAATCCTGCTGATAGTGTTCATTGCCCTTTCATATACAATTACAGTAATTTATAGTAACTGTAATACATAGTGTGTGTTTTACTTTAACTAGGGAGTTTGTTTCAAATGTTGATAATGCCTGTTTCATTCATTGTTGATGAGAGGAGTCATTCACTTGAACACCATATGCCCTTAAGACATCTCTACACAAACAATTAGTATCATGAGGTATAATATGTGTCAATGTTCAGAATGTTGGATAAAAGTATAAAGAAGATAGGGCAAAGTAAGTACACGTCTTACCTCAGTTGATCACAAGCATTAAGAATAGGTACTTTCTTTTCTGACTTATCAATCCACAGGTTTATTGCATCATGAAATGTTACTGCAGCCTGTCTCATCGGTCCTAAAGAGGCAGTTCTTATTTGGCTTGACAGCTCTTCTAGCATATGCATGAGTTCATCTTGGCAACTAATACTGGATTTCTTATTTTCCAAAGCAAACCTTCGGGCAAGTACCCTACACTGAATAATCTTTCTTTGTAATGATATAGACCCGCAATATAACTTTTGCCCTTGTTTCTCATTCTTTGACTTTACATTTGCATGTTTCTTTATTTCGTTTCTTTCATGAGCAAACTGGGATGCCTTGTCATCATCACCCATCTCTTTCGAACATTTCTGAAGCCAAGTGAGATTGTTGAGTCTAGCTTGATATATTCTAACACTGTTACTACTTGATGATGCTTCTTCTAGCCTCTCAAGAATGGCCTTCTCATCCTGCAAAGTTTCTAAAGCATGAGTAAAACGCTCTTGCGCAAATTGTACATGACCGACCTCGTGTAAGACACAAGCAACTTCAAGATGAGTTGGGTTCACATCATCGGATCCTACATTGCAAGCATAAGAATAGACATGCCGACGAACTCGTAGACACTCTAAGAAATGTTGCTCAGCTTCTTCTAATTCATCTTGCTGCAAAGCGAGGGCACCTTGTTGAAATTGGACTGCTGCTACATTAATGTGAAGCTTGCTATTATCATATAGTTCAAGATAAAGGTGTAGAGCCTTTTCAAGATATGACTCCGCTTGACTAAGGTCACCTTGTCTGATGGAGACCCTTGCGAGTTGCTTGATAGTTGCTGCTCGTTGACCAATTTGCGTCGAGAGCTGTAGTGCCTCTTCGAGAAGAATCGTTGCATCATCAAGTAGAGGCGGCTTTCTTGCAACCTGTATCGCAGCAAGTTGATGGAGAGTGGAACTGGCGCTATTCTGAGTGATTTCCCTATCATCTAGCCCCCTCCTAATCGAAAGAGATTTCTCACAATACAAGGTTGCTGAATCCAATTTGTGCTGTTTAACATCGAGTATACCAAGTTCATGAAGAATGTCAGCTGTTAGACAGTCACTTGAATTGTTCAGCTCTAAGGAGCTCTGGAGGCATGTATGAGCTTTCTCGTACTGTCCTTGATATCTAAAGACTTTGCTCAACTCGTGCAAGGTTGAAGCTCTTCCTATTCGAAAATCTTTTGTCTTCGCTGCCTTTGATCTCTCCAACATTTCTAGTGCGAGTTCGAGAGACGATTGGGCTTCAACAAATGCATTTAATGCCTACACAAATGATAGATGAGAACAACAAGACTGAATAAGCATACTCTATAGCCCCATGAAGAACACAAACACACAAAAAAACTCACCATTGAGCTTAGGATTCCTGCCTCTCTTGATAAACGTGCAATCTCTAATGTCTGATCTGGGTGAAAGTCATATTCATTGGCGTGACCCACAACTGACTTCACATGCTCCAACAACAAGAGAGATGATCTCCAAGTCTCAGTGTTCTCCGCCTGAAATTTCCAAATTGATAACATTGACCTGACGCATATTGTTATGTAGTATAAACTCTCTTCTCTCGGCTGAATCCGCATTGCCTGCTGAAGTAGTCTATGTATGCTACCCTTCCCTTCCTTTACTGATAGTAGCGAAAACGACTTTAGTACATCCCATGCGTTGTCACTCTCTTCATATTCAAAGGCTGATATTGACATGTTTCGTCTTGGTGTAGTGTTAGCTTGTTGATAGCCACTATTAGGACCTTGATTGAAGAAATAGATGGAGCTTGCTGTTGCCGCCGTCATCACAGCACAAATGCTAATCCGCTGTCTACTTGTTGCTGATATCATACAAGACACAACTCCGCCAACCAACATACAAGCAATAGAAAGATGTTTCCTCACTTTTGTCGCTCTGAGCTTCTGTTCCAATATCTTATCGTCGAATATCTTCTTTTCATTGAGCAAGTTTCGAAAGAGCATCTTTGTAATCGCATCAGGAGCTAGGTATGCTACTAGATGCAACAAATCAGATGTTGTTTGGCTTCTATCTTGAATCGTTGGTAGTATCATTGACATACTAGACGCAACAGTCTCACTGTAATCTTGCAACTTCCCACGTTGTAATAGATTTTGACCTTGCTTCTCAGATGTATTATACCTAGATAAATACTCCGAGCATTGGACATCACATTGTCTTTAAGAAGATGAGAAGATCATGTGTTAGTGAAACATAACATATTATACTTGCATGAAAGCAAGCATGTAAGGTTCGTACCTCATGTAAGCAGCAGCCATAGACAAAGCCAATGGAAGTCCTCCGAGCTTCTGACATAGCTCTGCAGCCGCAGAAGCATTAGTTACGCCAGTGATGTTGTGCGCTCCGGCTGAACGCCTCAGTAGCTCAATAGCACAATCATTATCCAAGCATCCAAGAGTCAAAACACCATCAGAGCTACCATTAGTCTCGGCATGATGACGAGTAGTCACCAATACATGACCTCTTGTCTGTGTTCCATTTGGTACAAACCTTTCTAATATGCTGTGATCTTCAAGGTTATCAAATACCATCAACCACGGTATGTTTGACCGGTATAGACGAGTTCGCACCTCTGATAAAATCTCCTCAGTACTACTATTTTCATTTATGGTGTTTGCCACTAAATCAGTAAGAAGACTGCGATAATCTGTAACTAACGTATCTACAGTTTGAGCATTCAAGTAGACTACCAAGCCATATTTAGAAGGGAAGTGCAAGTAGCAATACTATGGCGAATGCATACTGTCTTGTGAGAAATATATTAGACATACCACAATAAGTATTAACAGCACAAGACATTACTCACCTCTGTAACAAGCTGTGTCTTGCCTACACCTCCCATTCCAACGATGTCCAACCGCACGATGCATTGTCTTCCCATTTCTAGAGCAGAGAAACGAGATTGTATGTCATCCAACTCACATTCTCTACCAGTAAAGTTGGGATTCCTTTTACTAACGACCAAGTTCCCTTCATTCTTTGATTGAATGCAGCTGAAAACTCTTCCGGATGGCGTCTATCTCGAAAGTTTGTTAATTGTGAATGTTTGGATAACAATTTATCTATCGTTGCATATTCTTTCCGAAATAACCAAGGGCGTCTACTTGATGGCGTATCATTCAAATAGTATGTACTCCATCCACCGGTAGTAAAGATGAATTGCTCTGCCATACTCTCCCCACCCCATTCTATGCATCCTTGTAGAACTGTATCAACATAAGATTGAAGTAAAGGATGATTTTCATCAGCATACAATGTGTGTGATTGAAGGGGGATGTAAATCCAAATATTATCATCAGGTTGCAATGTAAATTGTGTACATGTATCATTCATAGTATTATCAAACTCCAAACAATCTAGAGGTACTTTAACTCGTTCATATCCAACTTCCCTTCTATCAAAGTTACTCATCTCTTCGTGTGGAATTTGAAATAATATACCATTGATATCATCAGCATTATCTGCATCTTTCACTACTCCCAATGCTGTAAACCCAGTCGAAGATCTAAAGTTCCATTTCCTTTTATATCCAAAAGATCTTTTGATAGTTGCAATTGTTCCAGGCATATCACTACTATTGCTGCAAGATGATGCAGATGATTTCCTTTTCTTGTCTAGCGATGATGATTGCCATGTTGCATGGGTTGATGTGTTGACTTCATTATGATGATAGAATATACATAAGAGTACTATTGTTGAGAAACACTATTCAACAACAATACAATTTAGTACTAACATTGAGAAACACAATTCTTCAACAATACAATTTAGTACTAACATTGAGAAACACAATTCTTCAACAATACAATTTACATTGTACATTCCATACTATTCATTGTCGAGAGGAACATAACATATTCACACAACAAAGATATTGCAAGACATCTTTGCTTTTTTGAACACATAACTTACTGATTGATCCGAAACCAAATACAAAATCTCTTGAAGTATCAGTCGAAGACATTATTCTCTTCTGCTTTTATAACATCTCCCCCTCTCAAGTAAATAAACCCTTTGTTGCGCTCTCTGTCAAAATCAGCAATCTTAGGATACCACTCTAGATAGCGGTACTTTTTTTATGAGAGTGTGTTGGCAGGCAGGGTACATTTGAGCAATACCTAGTCATTGACCATTGATGCTTAGGAAGAGTACACGTATAAATAGGGAATTCATATATATTGGCCAGTATAGTATTAGTTTGTCGAGCTGTTGATATTGGAAAGCCAATCAATTGCAAAAGTCCTAAAATTTCAACATCTAACATCTCGTGACAAACTATTTACATCTATTGTCCTGGTATAGTACGAGTACACACTGCACTCTTTCTTTAGAGTTTGCTATCTTTATTTATAATAATGGCTGAAGCATCAGATACCCCCACGGCGGTAGGAGATGAAACACAACCATCTTCATCAGACCATCAATCTTCTTCCAACAAGGTAGATTCAACTAATAATAATACCACTGCTGCTACTGATGATAATAACAATAACGGAGGTGGCGGAGAAGGAGGAGGAGATGATATGCTACTAGTTACTGAATTTCCACCACCACCATATTACTATACATTGGCAGCACAATCAACATTAACACCTCCGCCGATACCCGAGCGCGCGTTTAAAGTAGCTGCCAAACGTGTCATGATGGAAAGACAGAAAGCTAAAGAGGAGAGTGACCGGATAAGATTAGATGCCGAGGGAGGCAATGTTGGTGCAGTAAAGGGCGAAGGGAATGATTCTTCTAAAGATGAAACCAAGGTAGAATCTACTACAACAACAACAAAACAAGATAATGATGATACTGCATCTACAACAAGCAGTATAGACCCAAATGATCCAAACGAGCAAGTTGTTGCAGTATTTGGTGAAATTGTCGAAGATCCGACATTGGTTACTGCCGAGGATGAATGTGATGATCCGGTTGAGATACGAGAGAATGTAAAGAGATTAAATCAAGATGTTATAATTGGATTTTTAAGGTTGGTTAAACAATTAGTGAATGATCCAAATGACAACAAGTAAGTATTATTACATGTTTTGTTGTTTGTTTGTTTTATATAACTCAATATCTATCATTCTAATAATCTCCCTTCTTCCCCCTTTAAAAGAAAACTACGAGATGAACTCTCCCACAATTTGTTTTTAATGTTGCAAGAGTGTAACAAATTCCGTGAACACCAAGCAAGAGAAATATTGATCAGTACATTAGAACAACAGCTTGATCGTAGGCAGGAAGGATTGGAGTTGTTGAAGAAGCAAATAGAAGAAGCGGATAAAGCCATTGTGTCTTTACAAAAGTTTAGAGAGAATTAAGATAAGGTAGAGATTGCATTTGATCAGTTGTCCATTACTATTTTAAGGCAATAGTCATATAGCGCTTTTGTTTTTCTCCCATTCTTCTCGATCAGCCTTCTCAGCTTGGAGGTCGTCAATTGCTTTTTGCCTACTACCTTTCAATCTCATTAATGTGTGGTACTCCCCATTTTTCTCTCGCAATTTCTTCTGCAAGACGGAGAGTGTACGATCTCTTTCCATTGCCAGTTTTCTCAATTCTGTACGGAGTGTTTCAGGTGACTGCTTATCATCTGCTATCTTTGATTCACTTTCGGCAGATTTATCAGAGTGTGAAGAGTCGCTACTACGGCTGCTTTTATCATCTTCTTCTTCGCTCTCCTTTTCCTTCTCTGTAACCGAGGCATCTCCTGAATCATCGCCAGTCTCATGGGAGGTAGAAACATCTTTCTTGTCGTCAGCATCCTCATTCTTTGTATCATTTTCTTTCGGTTCTCCCGATTCATCTTCCTTCTTCTCTGCATCACCCTCAACTTCTTCACTTCCCCCCTCATCTTCTGAGCCTTCACTGTCTTCTTGATTCTTCAAAACCTCCACAGCATTCTTCTCCAAATAATCAATCTCTCCCTGAACTCTTTTCAATCTACGTTCTGTCTTCATAACCATCCGTCTCATCTCATCTTCCAACATTTGCTCTTGGTCTAATAATTCAAGTTCCATCCTACATCGTTCCCTAATAACCTCATTCATTTCCTCCCTTAGTGATTCAACAACTTCTTCGCCCTTATGTAATACAATTTCAGTCTGTGAACCCAAATGATCTAATTTGACAGTAGCCTTATTTAATTGATCTTGTAACA
>Ga0214481_100705_pt1 | contig 16093 bp, 15 predicted proteins | sample M1_20Mar14CPVII9_4_FD_165057 | JGI IMG/M metagenome (GOLD analysis project Ga0214481, IMG submission 165057) | Marine eukaryotic communities from Monterey Bay, California, United States - M1_20Mar14CPVII9sort6BwellG10 | ecosystem: Environmental > Aquatic > Marine > Unclassified | place: USA...
TGATTCACGTAAACTTCCGAAGTTGTATCACCTCTGGCCTCAAACTCACGTTTCTGCGTACGATGCCACTCTAATTGAATCAAGTAGAACAAATCAAAATGTTAGAAGAAGAGATTGGTGATTATGATGGGGAAGGCATAGATTACGATGGTTGTATAGATGTGCCTAAGGAAATCGCCAATGCATTGAAGAAGAAAAATATTAAGAAGGTGTTAAAATGGCTTGGATCTCCTGTTGATAAGAAGAAGTTAAGTGCAAGATACCCTGATTATAGGAACCACACATTAGTTCACATTGCTATTGATATAGCCAATTCTGACTTACTGTCCATACTATTGCAATACGGGGCAGACGTGAACGCATTGGATTCCGGGGGATGGAATTCTCTCGTAATTGCAAGTAAAACAATGACGTGTTTGGGACATGATATAGATCAAGCTAAGATATTGCTAGAATGGGGTGCAGAGATATCTCTGCCACGTTCTTTTTCTCAAATTCAAGAGACCACAATGGAGGAGTATGAAGGGGAACTATTCGTTGAGATAGCAAAGGAACAGGGAAATACCAAATTAGCCAACCTCGTCTCATCAGAGTTTGGGGGTAGGCGATGTGAGGTAATCAATCTACCAAATCATCCACAATTGAATGGCAAGACATGTGTAGTAGAAAAGTACATTACAAAGAAGGACAAGTACAAGATCATATTCGAGGGATCGGGTAATGCAGCACTCGTCGGTCCAAATAATCTCAAGCGTCGTGATAGAACACCATTGGATTGTGGGTATTACATCTCATACAAGAATGGTAGAGTGTCTCGTCGTGAGTTTGCTACAAAAGAAGAGTGTCAAGAATATGTCACTTCATTAGGCAGGGCGGGAGATGTAAAGAAGACTGCCGAGGAGTTGGCAGGTTTGAAGCTGTGAGAGATTCTATAATGACATTAGAAGATTGTGGTGAAAAAAGGTTCGACGGATTAGCACTTGGGAAGAGTTCGAAATAGAGTGGCGAGTTAGATAGGTCATAAGGATAAGCTGTGTATCTTGTTACAAGCACTCTCTCTATATATTTATAGATATCAACAACTATATTAATATATATCAACAACAACTAGAGGGTCTACTGTCGGTCGACATACATAATCCTTTTCGTCATAAAGATATTCCACATGTAAGTATTCAAAGAAAGACATTTCCTTGCTTATTTTCAATCTGAAATCTGACTGCCTCTCTAGGGGTTGTGGTGAGGGTATACATATATTCAAAGGAAGTACGACGATGAGCTCGTTAAGAGATACATTAGCGTGTGTAGTATGCGGTGGCGGCAGCGACGGTGGTGATAAGGAAGTATCATCAAGCACAAAAATGTGCACATGTGAACAAAAAAATGACCATTGCAATAAAGTTGATACAGCATCTAATAATAATGTCGGCGGTTCTGTTGATGCCAATACCTTCGGAAGGGAGGCAGATATATCTTCCGTTTGTGCCGCATGTGGTAAGAGTGGCGATAATCTCAAGACCTGTACGGCGTGCAAGCTCGTAAAGTATTGCAATCGAGAATGTCAAATTTCACATCGATCGAAACACAAGAAGGAATGTAGAAAACGTGCTGCTGAGTTACAACGTGCTGAAGATGATAATACATCGGATAAATTATTCCAAGATCCTCCTCCAAAAGAAGACTGCCCGATTTGCTTCCTTCCAATACCATTTGCCATGGGACCATCAATAGGTGGAATGAGAACATCATACATGGCATGTTGTGGGAAGACACTCTGTTGTGGTTGTGTTGTGGCGTCAAAGAATGAGATTAAGAAGGGGAAGATGAAAGATTGCTGCGTCTATTGTAGAGTACCACTGCCTAAATCAGAAGAAGAGGTAGTTAAGAGATTGAGGAGGAGAATGGAGTTGAATGATCCTGACGCATTTTATGGTCTAGGTTGTGAATATCGAGATGGTGATTTAGGATTGCCACAGGATATGAGCAAAGCTTTGGAATTGTGGAATAGGGCTGCTGAGCTTGGATCGATCTCAGCACATCATGCACTTGGTGTTGCATATGATAATTGGGATAGAGTTGAAGTAGATAATAAAAAAATAATCCACCACTGGAAGGTTGCCGCAATTGGAGGGCATGAAATGGCAAGGTATCAGCTAGGTGGAATTGAATACAATAATGGGAACATGAGTCTTGCAATGAAACACTGGATGATTGGAGCAAGGAGTGGGGAAGGTAACTCTTTGAAGATGGTCGGGGAAGGATTTAAAACTGGACATGTCACAAAAGAAGATTATGCAAGTACTTTATGTGCGTATCAAGTATCTATAGATGAGATGAAGAGTGACCAGAGAACCAGAGCTGCCGAGGAGCTGTCAGGACAGACAATATATAATTAGTAACCGCCGATATGACGAAAAGTGGCTTTGGTATATGGTATAGAACTCTACAAATTAAGTATAGCTCTATAGGTTGCAGCAAAGCAAAACTAGTACTACTAAATATCTAAGGAATCTATCAAGCGTATATCAATACACTATACCAATCAGCGCTGTTACAAAGAGCAGATATTTGGTCAACACACTCAACTGAGATTTGAGGAGAAAAAAGAGAATAATCCACGTGTAAGCAAGAGAAAAAGGAGTGCATTAATTTCGACAACATAAACAATACAAGTATATACTAGTTACCCTGATATAAAGGAAAGTACAACGATGAGCTCGTTAGATGATAGTAGATTAACATGTGAAGTATGCGGTAGCAGTGGCGGTGATAAGAGGGTAGTATTATCAAGCACAAAAAAGTGCACATCATGTGAACAAAAAAATTCTGAGCATTGCAAAGATGGTGCAGCAGATAGTAGTACCTCTGGTAATTCTCGTATCGATGCCGTATCGGATATTCTTGGTAGATTAGATATATCTAATAATGACGACGATGATAAGTTGTTTGCTGACCCTCCACCAAAAGAGGACTGTGAAATTTGCATGCTGTCTGTGCCATTTTCGGAAAATATTTGTAATGTGTTTACGTCATATCAGCCTTGCTGTGGAAAGACGATATGTTATGGGTGTGTCATGGCAGCGGAGAAAGAAATGGAAAAGGGGAATATGAAACGTTGCTGCCCATTCTGCAGATTGCCACTGTCAAAGACGGATAAGGAGGATTTTAAAAGACTAAAGAAGAGGATGAAATTGAATGATGCCAATGCATTTTATGATCTAGGAGGTGAACATGCTACAGGAGGATCAAGTTTACCAATGGACTTTATGAAGACATTGAATTTATGGAATAAGGCTGCGGAACTTGGTTCAATCAAAGCACATTATCGTCTTGGTTTCAGTTATTTTCAAGGTGAGGGTATTGAGAAAGATTCGAAAAAAGCTCTTCAGCATTACAAGCTTGCAGCTATTGGAGGTCATGAAATGGCAAGGCACAATCTTGGATGTATGGAAATGTCAAATGGAAACATGGTTCGTGCAATGAAACACTTCATCATAGCAGCAAGAAGTGGATTGGATGTATCGTTGAAGAAGGTTGGTTTAGGATACAAACGAGGATATGTAACAAAAGATGACTACGCTAGTACATTACGTGCCTATCAAGCGTCTTGGGATGAAATGAAGAGTGAACAACGGATTAAAGCTATGGTTATAGCAAAGCAAAAGCTGTCACAATTGCCCTATAACAAGCACATGAATCTATAGCGGCAATCATATGTAGATGAGACATAAGTGTAAACAGGGAAAAAGGTCTTCAGCTCTGACATCGAGGATGTATTTTTAGTGACAGTAGGCTTACTTTAGAATAGCTCTCGATAAACTAAAGCAAGAAGCACCTGATTGCCTTGCTGAGTTAGGCTTCGTACTCTTTTGCGACGCTATCCTACTACTAGACTCCTTATTCATATATGAGGGATCTCCCACACAAAATACTTTGGCAAGACACTAATTCCAATCTCCCTATCAAATAAACTAAATGGCAAATCCATAAATCCATTCCATTCAGGAAAGAATCCTCTCCATAAATGATAAATCGTTAAATAATCAACAAATCCCAATAATAATAACACGAAGATAAATGCCGATAAACCCAATACCTTACTCCTATTGAGTCGTTGGACCATTGTATATATATTATTAGTGTACTCATCAATCCGTTCTTGTGCCGTAATTGGTGATATAGAATTGATACCGCCTAAGCTATTTGAGAAGCTATCGAATAACGCACGTAACGCTACTGGATTGGAAGTAGGATTAGCACGTTGATAGGCCTCGAATGTTAGAAATGGCGGTATGTTTTGTGTTTTGAGGTGTGTATATTCATACTTCTCCGGTTTATTATCTTGATACTTCGTTGCAATGGATATTGCATCCAGTTTATTTGACAATATTGGTTGTATATCTTCTAAATAGATTCGTTCGGCATAACCTCTTATGTTTAGATCAGTCTTCTTCTTGGATGTTGCTATATTACTACTCTTTAAGTTTGAATTCGTTTCATATCGTTTAAAAACAATTGGTATGAGTTCCCGACCTATACTACCCACTCCCAAGGCCCCATAGACTTATAAGACATAAAGAGACATAAGATATGCACAAGAGTTAGTTACATATATACAGTGTATTGCAACAAGATTACGACAACACTCTTTCATTATGTATTATACTTACAACAAAGGGCGAATGCTCCCCTCGCAGCGCCCATCTCTAATGCCAAGTCATGATCTATTAGATATTGTTGTGTAGTTGATGTTGTTGAAGAAGATCTTTTACTCATCGCTCTGGGAGGTGAATAAATGACGAATCCATCGACTCCGAAATCCAAGCAAAGGACGGTTATGGTTAACAAGAGAAGGAGGGGAAGTAGTGAAGCCATCTTGTGGTTGCTATACGAGTGCCATTTGATAACAACTGCAAAGCCCGACAATAAAACACTCTCTAGTGTCATTTTTCCCTTTCTTTATTCCAACGGTATCCCTCTTGACCTCAAATTCACTTGCCACTGATCGGCAACATAAAGCCATGGCAATAAATGATATGAAGAATGGAGGATATAGCGATGGTTGTGTACGTCCCTAGAGACCCTTTTTGATAGTTGACATTGACTCGTTATAGCATGCAGCAGACGTCAATCATTATATGAACATCTAATATATATAGTAAGAAGAACCAGTAGATATGAGATTGCTCAGGATAATTCTCTTAGTTTACTCGTTACTACTCCAGCACAATAATGTTGTTGTAGGAGATGATGATAAAGAAAAAGAAGAAGAAGTTCCATGTATACCACCTCCAGAAGAACGTCCAGCACCACAGGAGGGCGTAGTCGATCCATATACATGCACATCATTCGTTACAGGAATTGTATGGCCAAACAAATATGAATTCGATTTATTTTTTGAACAATACAAGAAGGAGGGTGGTCGTCCAGATGAATATGCAACCATTGAACAAGGAAGACGAGGTAAAAAGACTAGTGCCGTATTACGATGCTATGATCCAAAGTATGCACTAGATGAGAAGAATAAGTATATTACAAATAATCCATGCTTTGTGGGTGTGGTTGGTGGATTAGGATTGATTAATACAGCAATGGCATCAGAGTTTATTATCAGTCGTTATGATATTGATAGTTTAATTGTAATGGGTATTGGTGGCTCAACAACGGGCTATCTCTCGGTGGCTACAGAAGAAGATGAGGAAGGGAACGATAATGCCAATACTAATGATGATCAAAAGAATTGTGTATGTGATGTGGTCATACCAAATCAATGGGCTGTAACAGATTTACAAATTGATATGCCAACGGGATCTACTCCTGATGATCCCATTCCTCTAGATGGTATAGACTATCAGAAGTTATCACCGGCATATCCGTATCATAGGGGACAAAATCTTACATGGATAGAGCCTTCGCATTTCATACAAGGCAATGGTGATGTAACGAAACGATTCTATTGGCCTGCTGATGAAAGTCTATTAAAGATTGCTCAAGAGGTTGGTACTACAGACAAGCTAATCCAATGCCCATCTACATGTAGAAACGAAACAAAAGTTCATGTTGGAAATACAAATGGAGGGAGTTCTAATACGTTCTTAGCAAATGCAGAAAAAGCGATATGGTTATTAGAGACTTATAACATATCAGTTGTAGATATGGAATCAGCAGCAGCATCTCAAGCAGCATTACAAACGGTGTGCCATTTCTAGGAATAAGAGGAATAAGTGATGATGGAGCAGATGACTTAGTTGTTGCTCAGGAAGACTCGTCGAGTATTGATGCGTCTGCAGTATCGATGCAAAATGCAGCCAGTGTGCTTAACGGTATGTTACTGCGTCTTTGTTCTGATGCGGCAGAGTTTGGCAATGATACTGTTTCGGATGTTAAGAGCAGTACTACAAGTACAAGCACCGCGGCAACTCAGTCTCCGGCTTTGGCTGTATCTTTGTTGGCTATTGCGGTAACGATAATGTGGTGTGTATAGTAGTAGTCAATCATATGTACATAATGATGTCAATTACATATTCATGAGAGAAAGTATCTACAGGATGCTGTGCCCCTTCACCCACTGAGTGCTCTTAAGGATTTTGGGATGCCCAATTCATCCCAAACTCACCGTGGCACATGATTTCCCTAGAACCATCTGGGACGGTTTCACTACTAAAACCATAAAAGTGGTCTGAGTTTATTTCTGTCCATTCCGTATTACAATATGTGACTAATACACTGTAGTCACCCCATTCATGGGAATAGAGGGAACCCCATTCGACAGTTTGATATCCTAAATGATCTTGCAGTCTCCTGCGTTCAGCACTAGCAGCACAAGCTTCATCCTTCTTGATTTGAATGATACGACCAGATGCTTCTACAATGACCACACCTCCGTCATCAGCGAATTTAATGTCGTGTCCATCAATCTTATGAAGTTCACCCTTGGAATCAGTCAAAATAACAGGCTGTGAGAGAGATCCTTTTGCCAAAGCCTCAATTTGATTTTGAAGTCCCCCGATGCAGCCTAGCTTATTAATCTTAACAGTAGTAGTGTCTTCCTCACTAACAGTATCCACGTCTTCTTCTTCTTCTTCATCGGTTCCAAACAGATCATAATGGTATTCAGAAGCAGATGTACTAATCGTTTGCCCATTTCTCTTATTTAAAAGGTTATTCCCTTCCGAGCTGACGGTTGTGTCCTTTGCAATAAAGACGGAGGCAAAGCTAGAAGCAAATGTACTTGCAATGGTTAAAGCAAGACAGATGCTGAGGCCGATGATAACATTCCTTTGAGACTTGGCTGTCTTCTGAGCAAGCTTCTTCTCAAATTCGGCATGCTCCTTCTCCCTTACTTGTCCACAAAGAAGATTAGTAATTGGACGAGCTCTAAGTAATCAATAACCCCATCCTTATTTGCATCCATACTCCTTAATACGTCAATGATGACCTCCCGATCAGCTCTATTAGGTGAGAGATCAACTAGGAGGGGAGAGTCAACCGTAAGGGTGTCAATTTGAATTTGACCCTTCGCGATGATTGAGAGGGATCGACCGAGCTGAGGACCTCGTTCCACCATATTATTATTGCCCATTTCAATGTCATCACTATATATCTTGTTACTATTATTCATGTTTGTTTACTTCCAGTGTTTAAAACTTCTATATCCTTCTATTGAATGAAGTGAAATGGCCATATAAAGTTATGAGACGATGTATTGCAATAATGCAATGCAACAATTATGAAGACCCGCTGACCCCATGCATATTATGCTATCCCTTATTTGCAAACACTCTTATAAAATAATACACCAGCATTGTCTATTAACATTTCTACATAGCCACAGACCATACAAGTTACACGAACGACATAACGCAGAGAACAATGAGACACAACTCATACTCGTATTGATATGACCTCCGAAGAATATATCATACACAATAACCACACAACCATAGCCCATATAAACACTCAATGATCTCACCTTTTTGGCAAATCAGAAGACAAAATACCCGCTATATCACAGTCAAATGGGAGGCATAAAGACACGCTATGCCGCCGCCACGCACAATTGAAAAGACGGGTTTATCGCCAAAACAATTTTGTTCATTTTTGATATGCAACTGATACTCTTGATGATAGTTTGGATGTTAGTTGTCAGATCGCTAGGCAGAACAATAAGAGATGTATTCAGAGTGATGATGACGCCTTTGATATGCATTATATTAGTTGCAATGATTTGAAACAGAGTAGATATAAGTATCTCTAGAGCATCATAGATTGACATTGACAACATTTCATTGCAATTGCAAGAACGTATCAATATGTTGGAAACAATACCTCTGGGTTGGCAGTCTATATTACTGCTTATTTTTCTTGCATTTGTGGCTATCTTCATCTTCTTTTGGAGACAGAGTGGTTCTTCGTTATCACATTATATCAAGACCACCGAGATGCGTTTTATTGCAAGAAGGAGTGATGAACCCGATGACGAATTATTATTTCGAGAACCTCCTCCGAAAGAAGATTGTCCAATCTGCTTCTTGCCAATGCCTCATTCAGGTGTAGCTATTGGTGGAGTCAATGCTATTTATCAATCATGCTGCGGGACAACACTTTGTATAGTGGGTGTATGAAAACAGTAAATGAGGAAAAGGACAAAGGAAGGATGATAGGATGCTGCCCATTTTGCAGAGTAGAGTTAACAACATCATTAAGTGAGCATATAAAGAGAACTAAGATAAGAATGAAAGCTGGTGATGCTAGTGCATTCAATATTCTAGGAGAACAGTATAAAACAGGAGGTTCGGGATTACCGATGGACAAGAACAAGGCATTTGAATTGTTTGAACAAGCAGCGGACCTTGGATCAATGAACGCACATTACAATATCAGCTTTACATTTTTATCTGACGATAAAGTGGAAGCATTTACGAATATAAATGATGGACAAAAAGCTATACAAAGTACGATTCGTCACACGGAGATTGCAGCAATTGGTGGTCATGAAGTGGCGAGGAACAATCTTGGTGCTATGGAGGCAAGTTTAGGAAACATGAATAGAGCAATGAAACATTGGATGATTTCAGCTAGAGCTGGATTCGATATTTCTTTGAAGCAGGTTGGTAAAGGGTACAAAGCTGGATTGATTACAAAGGATGAGTATGCAAGTGTACTTCGTGCCTACCAATCCAGCCTAGATGAGATGAAGAGTGAACAAAGAACAAAAGTTATCAAGCCCTGCCCTTGGAAGGACCGTCTATTAGAACTTGATGAACATCAGTTTTAGACGACTAATAAAGTTATAAAGTAACACATACATTATACATAATACATTCATTATCATGATTACGTCACTCTCACTTCATTAGTCACTCTTCCCATCTTCCTCATCATCATCTTCTATCATTTCATTGTAATTGTGCCTTGTCAATAGGACACTAAACAGAGATAATAACAAAAGGGGAAGAAATATGGCATCTAACATCCCCGACACACCAGACACTTCATGTGCTAAAGTAATCAAAACATCACCAACACTTCGTGCTAATGTACCCGCCTCAGTTGCTAAGGGAATCAGAAGTTAATTCCACACAATGGTCACAAGTATATCCAAGAAGAGAGGGAGGTAGGGTGGGTTAGTGTTAGTGGCATTGCAAAACCACATCATATGCACAGTTCAACTCAATCCACAGCCACGTAAGTACACACAAAGTTGTAACTTGGTTTCACAATCAGAACATAGAATGCCCAGATAAGGGAGGTCTATGACCATTGTGCACAATCAACTTCTACCTACCTAAGAAACCAGTATTGAAAATTCCCCTTGCAAAAGACTTCGGTATAGTTTTGGATAACAAGGCCATATTCGGCCCCTCTAATGCATTAGTTGAAATGAAAATACATATCCCAAAGAGCATATACTGCACCACAGAGTACTTTCCAAGAAAGGCAACAAATCCGATAATACTACAAGTCATGACTATCAATGAGGCATAGATGAGCTCTCGATCTTCATACCGGTGGCTTAATCTTGCAACAACGATGTTGGCCGGGAACATTAGTAAACCTAAAAAGGCCAAAAACATTCCACTATTCGTCGATTTCCAGCCAAAGTAGTATGATGTGATAGTGGGACAAGAACTCAATAGACATTCGAGTACCAACTTGAGGACAAAGTATACTAGTAGTGTCATCATGACAGGTACATTCTTCCATATCGGAGGGTCACGTTTCTCCTCTCTATCTCCAGGGTTAGCCAGAAGATATGTACTCTCTCCACCACTACCACTCTTTGCTGCAGTAAGTTCTAATGATGTCGACTTTTCTCCAAAGATGTGTTTTCTATCTGGCTCTTCAAAGAAGACTACTAATGGTATTAGAAACGTTGACCACATGACAAGCATAACCCAACCGGGGGCAGTTTCCTCAGCCCAAACCTTGTCATGTGGGGAGTATGTCAGTTTACTTAACGTTGCCGCAAGAGCAGGTCCGCAGCTCATGCCTAAAGCGGCAGCGGTGACAAAAGCAGCCGAGGCAGCAGTCCTATCCCTCTTTGAGAAGGTATCAGCAATGAACCGACGATTGATACTCCTGGCACTACCAAACCCATTGAATAGCCTTCCAAGCATGATTAAGTGTATCGAGTCGTAGCTTAATGCCATTGCATAGAATATATTACCAAGGATAGAGCATACCACAGCAAAGATGAGTGCCGACTTGTACGAGTAATTACTCCAAAAACCATAAAGTACCGTGGCGACGAGTGCGGCATTTGGCGTCATTCCGATTATAATTCCCAGCATACTATCACTTGAGCCGACACGTGTGGCATACTGACCAGCCGTAGGTGCACATATATAATAATTAGTCATGTAAAGGAATGTTGATACAAGGTTTAACCAGCTTGATAACTTTTGTGCATTTGTCATTAAATCCACTTGTTGACCTGGTATTGATTCCTCGTCTGAGTAGTCATCAATTAAAGCCTGTGCGGCTACAATATCGACATACTTTGTATTCTGTTTCAATTTATCCCGTGATAGTTGAATCAATTGTAATAATGGTTCATTCTTTGATGTAACTGTAGTTTGTGACCCTCTCAATCCTCTTAACGATGATGATAGCTCTGTGGTATTAGTCCGTTCGTGATGTTGTTGTCCTGTTAGAAGTAGTCCAGTATCAGTTCTATTCCGTCTATGCCTATCCTTCTGTTGCTCTCCTTTTTGTTTCAAGGGTAATAAGCTACATTCTATATCATATAACTCTGCAAATGCTCTTCGTAATGTATCAACTAATGAAGACAATCCACCATCATTGAACAACTGTTCCAGATGAGAGTTACGGTTGGAGAGATATGTATGAGAAAGCTTGTATTTGATAACCTTATCATGCTTCTTCAGTATCTTACGAACTGCCGTGACATTTAAATCAACAAATGCAACAAATCTAAGTACCAATCGAGAAGCGGTAACATATCCTTCATATATATGTTGCAATTCGTTTGTAGATTCATCAATAATATTCTTTAACATCTTATTACCCTGATTGACATTAGTTACTAATGTATATGTGGTGTCAGCATATTTGGCACGTCTAATAGCTAATGTATCCAACTCTAATGCAATTGTACCCTGTTCTTGTAATACGAATAGTACAGCCTTTTCAATTTCTCTATCTAATGCGTATCTGAATTGCAAGCTTGATAACAATGTTTGTTCACAGACAATCTCCGTAGATGGTACAGTAGAGAGTCTAGGTTCTGATTGATAATAATCATTTGTGTTCATTCCGTAGCGTGCATCAAATGATATAGTTCGACTTCTGCTATTCTTGTGTGTTGGTTTACTACTTTTAATACTTTGTTTTGCTTCGTGTATGATATTCTTCAGTTCATTATAATCGATGCAATGATTCTGCCAATCGATACCGTGCTGATTGCATTCATCCTCGAGACGTTTACCAAACTCAACCATTGTATATCCACCTACTAATTCTGTTCTTCAAAGCATATGCGCTATGTTCAGCCACCACACCTGCTATTAATACATAGGAAATCGTAGATTCAGCATGGCATTGGCATTTTTTCAGAGAATCCTTTGGTATCCTTTTCTCTTGGCGATTGATTCACGTGTAGGAAAGATATTAGGCAATAGAATCTAAAGTCTCTAAAGTCTATAAGAGTTCATGAATGTAGATTATTATCCAATATACATAGGCCAGCAAACTCAGCAAGACCATCAGACTCTAGTTTACACTATCTTAGACTTCACACAAAAAACATCAAGTTTCTTCTCATCCCCCCCATCTCACCAATTCCTTAGGGTATGGTTCGAGCTCTTTCTCTTTGCACGCTCCTCATTTCAACCACAGATACTTGATACGCCCGCAATGTAGTTGCATACTCTTCCTTTGTCACAAATCCATCTTTATATCCTTCGCCTACTTTTTGCAAAGAAAGTTCGTATCCACTTCTTGCAGCAATCATCCAGTGTTTCTGCGCTAGATCCATGTTGCCTTTCATGACCTCTATTATTCCAAGACCATCCCTTGCCCTTTCATGACCTCCAATTGCTGCAAGTGTATAATGAAGGGTAGCTTTATCAATATCTCGCTCAACAAGTTCACCTTTAAAATATTCATGAGCAAGGTTAAACTGTGCTGTGTTTGACCCCAGAAGTAATGCCTGATTATATAATTCCAATGCTCTGTCTATGTCTTGTGGCAGGCCCCATGTTTCGTTTGCATATGCGCTCCCTAGCATACAAAACGCCTGAGAATCCATTAACTTCATCCTTTTCTTTACTCTCTTAATATACTCTTCCTCGTTAGAGGGTATTGGTACTCTACACATCTCACACAACATCTTTAAATTCCCTTTAGCCATTTCTTCATCTGATGCTACCATGCACCCTTGGCATATCATCTTTCCACAGCATGGTTTATATTCTGTTTTGATCATAGTATCTCCACTAGAAAAGGGTATGGGCAGCATACAAATCGAACAATCCTCTTTCGGTGGAGGTTCTCGGAAGAGTCTATTATCAGATATTACTATCCTACTGAAACCGTCAGATAGGGTGTCAATATCAGTGGTGTCTATATCATCAGCATCACCAAATTCATTCAACTTATTTTCAATGTTCCTCACTTTCTGTGCACATGATGTGCACCTTTTTGTGCTTGATAATATTTCATCCCCATTGCCACCGCCGCATACTACACACGCTAATGTATCACATAACGAGCTCATCGTCGTATTTCCTTTGAATATACTTCTATTTGCAATGAAGGAAGGGATGTAGAACATAATTTCTCTACTCCCCTTTTTTTCAATGCTTTTTGCCAAGAAAGGATACCGACCACCAATTTTTCCTACTGATCTCCTTTTTTTGTGTAGTCCGTTATGATAACACTGTGTGTTCAACAACAATACTCTAGCAAGCTTCTGTTAACGGCGGCGACACATAAAGAAACATATGTATGTATTGATACAAGAGAGATATGTATAGGGTTCAGTAGTTAGTCGAAAGATGATAAGGATACCACTTGTAACTTAAAAAAGTAAATACATACATCATCATCAGCAAGCACAAATGATCGTTCCTAAAACTCTCTGTTGGGTACCAAATCCATTCATTCCAACCCATGATAAACAATGTTTATACTGTGGTAGATTGGAACAAGTTACATCATGCAGCAAATCATCATTCATCGAATGCAAATTTCAATGTGGTGCCAAATTCTGTAATGAAATTTGCCGTAGCAATGCAACGTCTAAACAACATCATGATAAATTATGTGTCGGGCCATTAACGAGTGATGATCCATTATACAGATTAAAGATTATGGCATTGGAAGGTGGTGAGAATATATATGCTATTGTTATGTTGGCACTTGCTGTAGTAGTGTTGATGTCTACAGCTAATGAAAGTGATGATGATATGGTTAATGACATGTATATTAGTAGTAGCTCGTCTACCTCAATTAAAAGTCAAACAGCTATTGATGAACAATACAACATTGCACAGGCTACACATGAATTGATAATTGAAATTATAAAACAAGAAGATGCACCAACATTGCAACAGTGGACTACGTTGCTACAGTACATTAATCAAAATTATACACCAGTGCATATACGATCCAACTATGCTATTGAATGTGATAAGATTGCAAAAGATAATAATGATGCTGCTGAAGAGTATGATTATCTATTAACTCTTGCTGAAACATTATCATTCATTGAACTTGTTGATGAGGCTGATCAACATTTTCCACCAATTGAAATGTTCTGTCTTTTGAAAAAGAATCAACCATGCAGTATTGTACAGCATTCATGTATACCATCTCATTCTATCGAATGCAATAGTGGTTTGCAAGATTTAAAATATATCCACATTACTAGTAATGAATCAGGAGTAGGAGATGATGTGAAGAAAAGTAATAGTATGTTGACATGTTCGAGGATTAGTAATAATGATTTATTTGCAGATTATGAAGAACGTACATTTGCATTACAAGTAAAAGGTATTAAATGCAATTGTATCCGATGCAAGTTTGAACAACAACAACAACAACAACAAAGTACAGAATTATCAAATAATGACTGTACCATGGATGAATTGAATAGTCTCATGGCACTTGCTCGATCACAGAGTAGATATGATGATGCATATGATATTGTGAATGCAATGATACAATTGACACCTGGTTGTGGCAAGGCATTATTATTACAATCGAGAATAGTAGGATGGCAGGGAGACTTCAGTAAAAGAGAAATATTGCTAAATGAAGCTATAAGTTTGGCAACTTCAGATCAAGAATCCATACATGCTGCGCTTAGGGAGGCAAATGCATATTATCGTCGTGGTGATGATGATGATGAAGAACAATCAGCTCCTTCTCCATGGATTACTGCTGAAGGAGATCTCGAAGATTATGTATTCATTGGAGAACATATCTTGGATGCAAATGAGTGTCAGCAGATGGTACAACTTGCAGAAACGTACCATGGTAATAAGTATGATGGCGATCATAACAACAATTGGACAACATCTCGTCATTATGCCGTACCAACAACAGACGTACCAATCTATCAAATACCAGAGTTATTAGCATGGTTCAATGAGCAGCTCAAGTGTTCAATCTTCCCTGCCATGCATACAAACTTTGATATTGATAATACCTTCCGATTGAGAATCTTTGATGCATTCCTTGTCAAGTATGATGCAAGCACTGGACAGAAACGATTACCATTACATAATGATCAATCTGAGTATTCATTAACAATAGCCATGAATTCACTAAACTAATATGAAGGTGGCGGGACATACTTTTGTGAAACAAATGAGACAATGAAGACTGAAATTGGAGGAGTGATTAGCTTCTGTGGCGACTTGATACATGCTGGAATGACAATTACAAAAGGCAAGCGATACATAATAGTATGTTTCATCTACAAAGAGGAGATATAAAGCAATGAAATGTACCATAAGTAATTAATTGTAAAGCTAGCCTTGAGCGAGGATACCGGATCACAATCTACTATTGGTACTTGTCTCAAAAGGCAGGTGTCATAAGCAATAGACGTATTTATAACAGGATAGTAGTGGAGATGTCGTTACTAATTGAAAAATGTTGCCCTCTTATTATATTATATTATTGAGATAATAAAGCCAAGACCCAACAGTGACAATGGTCCAACATGCGGTACCAAATCTTCCACCTTGAGAGGTATCAGATGTTGATGTACCAGTCGTCGAAGTTGAAGCAGTAGACATAGAATCCTTGCCGGAAGAAGAAGTCTCAGTTGTAGAGGGATCCTCACCCAATGAAGTACTAGGACTGGGAGTCACAGAAGAGGTAGCTGTAGAGATCACCTTTGGTGTGGTTGTAGAGGTTTCACCTTGAGAAGCTTCCACCTTTGGAACTGATAATCCCTTTTCTGGTAAACCCAAATTAGTACAAGTAGCATCAATACTACTAGCACAAACCTGTATGGCCAATCCACAGTCCAAACAAAACCCATGACTTTTATTTGCAAATGGATGATCGGGATTATTACTCGTCTCTCCATATCCATTATCACCATCTGAATAACAAA
>Ga0214481_100712_pt1 | contig 16014 bp, 7 predicted proteins | sample M1_20Mar14CPVII9_4_FD_165057 | JGI IMG/M metagenome (GOLD analysis project Ga0214481, IMG submission 165057) | Marine eukaryotic communities from Monterey Bay, California, United States - M1_20Mar14CPVII9sort6BwellG10 | ecosystem: Environmental > Aquatic > Marine > Unclassified | place: USA...
AAATGTTGGATTATCTATTAAACGACAATCTACATATCAAAATCTCGTATCTCTCATTGCAACAAAATGTGAGGAAAGAGTCTCTGCAGAAACTCACACTTTATTCAAGTGTATGCATGATCATATCATCTCTCGACCAAGATACACTTGAACAACCTCTCTAGTTGGTCTTTCTTAATCTGACCCATATTATGAATTACAAAGTATCACACTCGCTTGTGTAAAGGATGGGGGTGCCTAGTTGGCTAGGTACGAGTGTGTTGAACAAAACAAACAATGTATATCCCTCTTGGGCTCGTAATTGATATTCTTGAGGAGCCACAAAAACTCTTGAGAGGGGATATAGTCATCCTTTAATGGCCATAGCCAGACCACTTTGTGGGGGCAGAAGTAACAGGAGGCTTAGTTGGAGCCTTAGTTGTAGCTGTTTAGAGAGAGAGAGAGAGAACGATATGTTAGAGATTCGGATATGACAACGAGCACATGATATGCACATATCTCTAAGTAAACACTTACGGTGATCAGTGGGAGCGTGAGTTACAGGAGGCTTGGTTGGGTGATCAGTTGGTGCGTGAGTTACAGGAGGTTCAGTCGGGTGATCAGTGGGGGCGTGAGTAACCGGGGACTTCCAAGGAGTTGGAGCGTCGGTACTTGGAGCCTTCCAAGGAGTTGGAGCGTGTGTAGCTGTTTGTTTTTAGGAATGAGAAAGAATAATATGAAAACTATATGTTAGATTCGGATACTCTTTGTATGATGACGAGCACATGATATGCACATGATACTCACTGGGTGCAACCCATGGGGTTGGCTTGTTCGTAGGACGCCTCCATAGACCACCGGGACCGGACTTTGAGTGGGGGCACAGTATAATCAAAAGAAGAGAGGGGTTAGTATTAGTATTAGTGAACGTGCAAACCCATATCATATGACAACATCTCTTACCTTTCCAGACTTCCCTCCCCCGCTACCAGTCTTCCCTGACTTACCGCTGCCTGACTTCCCTCCCCCGCTACCAGTCTTCCCTGACTTACCGCTGCCTGACTTCCCTGCCTTAGGGTCTGGGCCTGATTTACCTGATTTGCCCCAAGGTAACGGCCACTTTCCTCCCTTTGCCTTGCTATTCTTACCACGCTTCTTCTTCTTTTTCTTCATCATCTTCTTCCTCCAGCCTGCAGGCCACTTCATGGTTGGTTTGTGGGTGGGTGGTGCAACTGGATGAGGAGGTGGAGTAGGCTCCTTAACTGGAGGTTTCGTGGGGGTCGGCTTCTTGTAAGGTGTAGGAGAATGGGTAGCTGTTTAAAATGGTTACATAGAATAAAGAGATGATAATATGTGTGTGAGACGGGGAATGCTTTCTTGAATACATATGATACTAAAGGAAACACTTACGAGATCCGGTAGGTGATCCGGTTGCTATTATGTAGAGATTGATGTAAGAAGGGATTTAGTTTTGTGAATGACTTTACACGAGACGAGCATATCAGTCTGAGATCTAACTTACGAGAACCTGTAGGAGATCCAGTAGGAGATCCGGTAGGTGATCCGGTTGCTATGTAGAGATTGATATGAGTAAGGATTTAGTTTTGTGAATGACTTGACACACGACAAGAACGCATGATATGTCTCCATCTCTGATCAAACTTACGAGATCCGGTAGGTGATCCGGTAGGTGAATGAGTTGCTTTATTGAAAGAAGAACAGGATGTGAGTTGTAAACACATGATGTGATCAACGTGGATCAATCTATAATAACTTACGAGAATCAGTCGGAGGGGTGGTGGGAGGATCAGTTGCTATTGAAAGAAGAACAGGACGTGTGAGAAGAGGAGGATAAGTTTTGAACACATGATATGCACGCGCATCTAACTTACGATACATTGTGGGTGTATCTGTGGTTGCTATTGTGATGTTGAACATAAGAATAAGATGTAAGAGAAGGATAAGTTTTGAACACATGATATGCACGCGCATCTAACTTACGATACATTGTGGGTGTATCTGTGGTTGCTATTGTGATGTTGAACATAAGATGTTAGAGAAGGATTGGTCATTGAACACATGATATGCACGCGCATCTAACTTACGATACATTGTGGGTAATGCTGTGGGGTAGGGTAATGCTGTGGGGTACTCGGTTGCTATTGTGATGTTGAACATAAGATGTTAGAGAAGGATTGGTCATTGAACACATGATATGCACGCGCATCTAACTTACTATAAGTTGGGGTAAAAGTTGCTATGTATTGCGATGTTGAACATAAGATGTGAGAGGAGGAGAGAGGGATAAGTTTTGAACACATGATGATATACGACGCGCATCTAACTTACGAGAATCAGTTGGATGATGTGTGGCTGGGCAGAAAGTTGATTCGATGAAAAAAAAGAACGATTAGTTTTGAACACATGATATGCACAACCAGTGAAACAATCTTATAACTTACGTTTCTTTGTTGTCGGCTTTTTTCCACCTTCTTCCTGGGCATGAGAGGTACCTCCCATGGCCGCGACGAAGAGTAGAAAGCTTGTGTATTTCATCTTGAGGGAGAGAGGATTGATAATACCTTGAAGGGTTCTTCGTGTAGATGTAGATTGCAATACGAAGAGTTGAGATGATGAACAAGAAAGGATGAAGGGTTAGTCTGATTGTTATGTTATGAAAGCAAGCAAGTCAGATATACAACATCTCCACCCCCTATCGAGGTACTAGATCACAGACGATGATCAGCACACTCTTCATATCAAACAAACAAAGGCACTTACCACTTAGTCGAGATGGTTAAACAACTCAATAAATGAAATTATGAGCTCCTCCATTGCAGTTGTGCATTGCAATTGTTGCAAAGGTAGGCAGAGATGTACAGTAATTCAGTCGGCCAGCGGCCGTAGTATCAAAGCAACCCCCTCTCATTTGTGAAGGTAAGTGCCGTGTAAAGTTCACCTATTACATGTGTGAGCAGTCAATATTCAGACTAACTATTGTACGTATATGTGTAGGGAATTGTTGGTTGATGGCTGTTATTAAACTCGGCGGTAGATGTGAATGCCGGCCAATCATCTTTCATTGCTCGATTATTTATGTGCTAAAAAGTGAGCAATGAAATAATCGAGCTGCACGAGATGATGGCTGTATTAAACTCGGCCGTAGAGTTGGTCATCAATTGCAAAGGAAAACAGCCATCAACCGGCAAAGCAACATCAATATAGAAGGGCAGAGATGGTGAGTTGATGCTAGTTGTTATGAAGTGCCTATACTCCTATATGTATTAGCCGATTTTCCTTGGAGTACGTCCCAGAAGTACGTCTCTCACAAATGAGACGGTTCACGAAAGAATTGAGTTGTACTCTCTTACCTATCAACAACCTTACGAGAGATTAGCAAGGCTTGATATCGATATAATACACCTACTGCGCAGGAGACTAATAGTTGTATAATCAGCTTCAATAGTGTTGAAATTCTTTGAAATAAAATGTAATGATATAAGTCGTTTATATTTAAGAAGCAACCACTTCATCTTGCTAGATAATCACACATGCACCAAACATCAACAAATTATTATAACCTACAATTGCAATAAACCAATAGCAGCAGCTACTTTGTACATATACAAATAAAGATGCACAGTTAAGTGGTCGTTCTATTTGAGGAACGGCCGTGTATATTCATGTATAAAAAGTATATTATATATGTATATAATATAAGATGAGCGAATTGCAACAACAACACTATAATGTGGTGCACCAACCACCACTACCACAACAACAACAGCATCAACAACAACCAATACCAAATAAAGCAATCGATTTTATTGCTTTATTGCAATCCGGCTACTGGACATTATATCCCCACAATAAAGAATCAAATGAAGCAGCAGTGAAGTCAAAGTATAATATCCTATTAAATTGTTTGACCGCTAAAAGATGGAAAACATTGAAACTAAGACACAGTGGTGAGGTTATGTTGGTTAATCCTGAGTATGCTCCTCCTGATTATATTGATTATGCTGATCAGGCGGCTGCTGCTGTCGTTGATTTTGAGAATTTGGTTGAGGGTAAAGAATATGTGAACCCACGTAATTACGGCCACCACAAAAGTGATAAAACTTTAGACCATTACAATGCATTATATCTGGAGAATGTCATTGGTACTGAAACGGGAAGAAGGTTTATTCAACAGTATCTACCAACAACAACGCAACTGACAACACCAATAGGAGTAAGTCAAGTGCAAGTTGACAATAGTAAGGATTTAGTGGATAATCATTTCAACAATCTAATGGGTAGTATGAAGAGTTTATCAATTGGTACAGGCACTACTCCACAACAAATTGATGATGCATTAAGTATTAGTAAATCAGTACAAGAACGACTTGAGTTATTGAAGAATCGGCACCTCGAGTTGGAGAAAAAGAAGCGGCCGTTGGATTTAGTAGCACCCAGTGAATTAGTACAGATGGATGAGGATGATACTCACGAGAAGAAACAAAGAACCGACAACAATACAGATGACATGTCTGAGGTTGCAGATGATAAATCAGAAGATGTAATATTTGACAATAATGATGATAGTAATAGTATTAGCTCCGATCAGTCTGGTATAAAGGCTAGTATTGCTGATGTTCCAATGGTACTTGATAGTCCCCAGGAACAATATACATTCGAGTTCGGAAATACAAATGATAGTACACCCGGCACTTCCTCAGAAGATAGTAATTATGATAGTAACTATGACATCAACATTTCTTCAACCACACCCACAGGCAGCATTAGTGATAGTATTGGTGAAGGTGGTGAGGGAGATAATGAGTTAGAACTTACATTCGCCACACAAGCTGAAAAGAAGCGTCAAAAGCTGGAACATCTTGCCCCGGCAATGAAACAAAAGGAGTCCATGAAAACTAAAGATGAAACATCACACATTACTGACACTATTGGTAGAATATATCGAGCCGGCTATGCCGAAGTTACAATTGAAATCAAGAAAGCTACAGCAAACAAGTACTCTCAACTACCAATATTAGGTGAAGAATCTACGTCTACTCCTGAAGAAATAGAACTCGAATCCATTTGTAACACAACAGCACAAGATATCAAGAAACAATGCCCTGGATACATCGGCAACTTACTTTCTGAGGCTGAGTTGTTTCTATTAGCTCGGGTATCAAAAGGTACAGAAGGCCACAATAACGGTGAATCACAAGAAGTTAATATGTTAGCTGTAGCCAACCGTCTCAAAGATGAGGATTACTTCGAATTGCCAGTAGTATTACATCAAAAGATTATGAAAGGGTTGGGTTATTATCGTCATTTCCCAGAGAAGTGTGATGCAATAATGGAAACAATCAAAGCCATTCACTACAGCAAGTATAAGAAAATCATTATAATGATCAACGACACACTCCGTGCATTCTATGAGTCGGTACATTATTGTTACTTCCTCGGGGTAGTTAAGGCACTTAATCCAAACAAAGAGATTGAGATCATATCATGTGCAAATGGTTTAGTACCAACGATTGGATTGCCATACATCATCGAAGCCATTCATACACGTGAGATGAAACACCGAGCAACCGAGAGTGAAACTTCGAGATTCAGTGCTGGGGCTAATGTTCCCTTCGATAGTGAAGAAAGTAGAAAGTATCAACATGAAATCATTACCGAAGGGAAGGAACTCTGGGATATGTGGAAGAAAGAAGGTGTTCTCCCATCATTCATCACAGACGGACGGAAACAAGTTGTTGAGCTTACAGACGGCTGGCTCCAATCATTGCACATATCAAGAAACTCAAACTCCTCGATAATGGTGCCAAGCTATGGATCTTCTTCGATCGAGGCTGTCCAAGGACTAGGGTTAACAAAGAGTTTTCCAAGTTGTTGAGTAAGCTCCAAAAACGTCAGTTTAGATATGTGTTCATGTCAACATTGAATAGGATTAATAGTAACTCGGTGGCAGTCCAAACATTTCTTGGTGCACAGAAAGTTAGTCCTGGACTTGAGATTCATTGCTCACTTGAACATGGAAAGAACAAGACCACTGTTGCAGGAGAGGAACATCACCGTGTCGAGGAAAGGCAAGCATCTAATGACGAGTGTAAAGCGTCGATTACAACTATTGAGCAGTCCTTCCCTGAAGTAACAGACAACAGCACTCTTCATAATGATGTCAAGACAACCAGTAGGAGGAGGAAAGTAGCACTTCAAGTACAAGTTAGAGCTCTTTTGGAAACTCATTCTAGTATTGAAGAATTTGTTGCCGAAGCTGATACATTGTTTGCATCTTGTACTAAAGAATCTGAATGGCAAACAGTTGATGTCAAATCTGCACGTTGGAAATCATTCTTGAAAAGGGTAGCAGATTTGAATCAGCGCGAGCTCATTGAAGATGCAAGACAAAGGTTATATTTGAGTCGAAAAAGAACAGTACTTTATGGGGGGTTTGATCTGAGTAGCATACCCGAACAAGTTGAGTTGATTAGAGCACGTAATAGGAGTGGTTTCAAAGGCGTGACAAAGAGTCTTTGGGAACATATGACACGAAAGAAGATGCTGCCTTGGTGTATGCTCGAGTTACTTGTTACTTAGAGAAGTATGGCACGAAAGATGCTACCGATGAGGAATCAAAGTGTATGACTGCCGAACATGAATCTGAGAAGGAAGTAAAGAAGAAGTTAACAGAAACTATCTCCTTGCTTCAAGAAGTTATCCAAGGGTATGATGAGAAGTATACCCCCATTTTACTCTCTGATTCTCTGAACGTAGCTGATTTGAGAGAAGCTATCCGCAACCTTGAAGCACTTATCCGTAAATATGAGGATTTAGTAGAGTAATTTAAGAAGAACTAGCACCACTAGACATAACATGGTCGAGATTGAGCACTTCGTCTTCACAACATAATAGTTGAGAAGATTTCACGGATAAGATTATGTGAGTGTCATTGATCACCACCAATTGAGCCTCTGCCTAATCAATCACCTACTATTGAAACTCTTTGCCAATAGAAGAGAAGTGTATATGATAAAAATCCAATCGGGTATCAATTCCATGCTGTCTTCTCCCCTATAATGAAACATCACAATCTCAAAATGAAAAATGACCCAACCTCAAAAAATGAACACATGATATGCACAAAAAGTAAATATTGGTCTCAATACACAATATTGAGCATGGTATGCTGACGATATTGTTGGTATGTCAGTTTTTTAACGATAAGTATGGATTGTACGCTTCTGACACACTCTATCATCTCTGTGCTATTGGCCTACAATAAACTAAACTGCCATCATTGCTCATTGCTGCCTACTGCCTATAAACTGCCACAACTCTTTTACTTTTGTGGCCGAGCTTATGATATCTGGAGCTTCTTTACAGATTAGATAAATCGACATACCTGTGCCTATCTATACTGCAATTCTTCTACACTTCTACATACAGTACACACTGACATAACTATTATATAACCATCATGATGAAGAGGAAGAAATCAACATCAAAATCTCTTGGTAATACTCCTGGCATTAATCATATGAGATATCTAATCCTCTTCTTTATTTGTATAAGCTACAGTAGGAACTCGTTTAAGATGATGGATCTATTCTCTTCCTATACAAATGAATACAAGTCCTATTATATGAATGATATCGACGATATACAATCATCACCTCCAGCGCTTCTTCCACCAAACACGTCCTTCACTCCTCACATACAAACACTCGTAGATTATTACAAATCGAATTATGAATATTGTCAAAGTCAAGATGTTACTGCCATGAAAGGGTATGGTATCCAGATTACTGTTCCTCCTCCATCAACAGACAATAATCATCAACCAATAGTGATGAATGAGATTAATCGGGGGTCAAAGATAAGGCTTAAGAAGTGGTTACTTCAATCTGTACTTCCTCGCCATGGTAATATACTACCTCCAGGTGACATAACTATAGCATTTAGTGTGGCCGATAGAGCTAATAATGAAACAAAGAAGACGAAAAAGCGAATCCCTAAATGTCAATTCTCAAGCTCGGCACATAAAGGACAAAACTCTGTATACAACTTTCAAGATATGTACAATTTAGTTAATAATGTTACATATCCAAAAGCATTACCATGGAAGGAACGAGATTCCATTCCAGTCTTTAGAGGGTCCTATTGGGGTGTGCCTTTAAGCACTAACAAGTTGAATAAACTTGCTACAATGGAACTAGAACAACTTATGAATAATGACGGATATGACAAATCAGCTGCACATGATATAGTTAAGGAAACATACTTTCATCGTTTGTTAAATAATGAAGATCAGGTATATGGTCGTAACAATTCACGATATCAACGTCTTAATTTGGTATACTTCTCGAAGCAACATCCTGAGTTGATTGATGCAAGATTCATACACAGTAATAGCAAGGTTTGGTCACATAACGCTACTAATGGTCTGGATCGGGTGTTACCCTTTGATCCATTACCAGAAGATGTTTACTACACGAATTATCAAACACATATAGGTAAGTTTAGACTGAGGCTTGAAATTCACATGCTCGTATCTTCCAACTCTCCTCATATGTCACATGTCCCCATTTCTAAAGTCTTGGGTGGTATAGGAGCGGCCTTTAGGTAAGTTAATACCGAGGCATATGGTCATGATGTATCTTTGTTGCTATATTCGTGCCTTAAATTCGCATGTTCGTATCTTCTCTAACTCCTCATACACAGACTTGGAAGGATACTATCTCAGGGTATAGCTGTTGTACTGCAAGAGTATCCTTACGAAGAATGGTTCACTCATCTCATGGAACCATACGTCCATTATATTCCATTGACGCAGAACCTATCTAATCTTCATAAAACTTTACATTGGATACAAGATAATCCAAAGAAGGTACATGAAATTGCCATGAATGGCAAGCTGTTCTATGACGAGTATCTAGCCCCGGATCGAAAGAATGACTTCTATTATGAGTTGATATTTAGATTACTTCTATGCTGTGGTTGAGGAAATATGTAAGGATCGAAATTTGTTAGAATAACTCTTATAGAGATTAGAATTATACTATTATACCATTTAACTAGCACCTCGTGACCCGCCGAACTCCTACTCTCCTAGAGCGATACTATGATGTAAAGATTGGCACATTCTCTACCGTTTCATCACAACGTTTTTTATAGGTCTCAACAAACCGATCGTTCCTCATGTTCCACATAGCTCGTCCGCCGCAACCTGTAGTCTTTGGTTTGTATCTGTCTTGCCATTCAGATTGATACCCTCCTTCTTCTCTGTTCAGAATGAGGTCTTGTATATCTGTTTCAAACTCCTCGTCTGTTATTGGATTTGATACATTCCCAAACATATCGGGGGAATAGTTAGCTATTGGAGTGTATGTTTCTTGGAAATGATTCATCTGTCGAACCATGCCTTGCTTCAGAACATCAGATTCAATATACTTTTCAGTATGAAATACTTGCCAGAAATGCATCGAAGCCGATGATGATGAGTGGAAAGCTCTATCTATACAACCAAGGATATCAAATTCACTAGCACCTAATTGCATGTATGAAAACTCATGTCTGCAAAAGAGTAACTCATGCTTGAATCTGCTATTAGCCCAACTAGTCGCTTCTCTATTCGTCATGGCAACTATTGGACTTGATGCACGATACTTCTTAGACAATTCCAATATTTGTTCTGACAAATATGGATACGGCGTGTCAAACAGCCCAACAATACCACTCTGTATCAACTTCTTTAGGTGATGAAGTACATCATCTTTCCAATCACCAAGGGATGTACTGCATAACTCTGTTTCGGTAGATGTTTCATTATTCTTGGTGGTCAACAATATAGCCGCAGCACCTCCTTCTTCTCCTTGTTGGACATGTATCTTCCCCATTTCATGATACTTACAACATCTTCTTGCAATTTCATACAATCGCATAATATGAAGATGAGATTGTAATCCTTGTACTACATCATCATCTACACCATGTATACCTTTATCTTGTGATACACAGTATGCTAAATGATGAACGGATGGAAACCCCTTTCTGCATGCAGCATGATTCAAGGTCTTAGTACCACTACTCCCAGGACTTAGATGAAAGAAGAGTGGTGCCGAGGATATATGATCTTCACCGCTGGATACTACTACAGGCCTGGCTGAATCGGTCAGCTGCTCCTGCCCTTCTTCTTCTTCTTCTTCTTGAGTTATTGACGTATCTACATCTACTAAGGCATTGATTGAATACCTCTCCACTGCATATTGGTATAACTGAGTTTCATTGCTGTATTGTAAATAAGTTATTCTCCAAGTCGTTGTACTACGATATACTGATAATATACTCATAAGAATTGAAATGAATAAAAGAGCCAAACTACTGTTGTTTTTACCAAATATGCTGCCACTGCCATTCTTTTGACCTCGAGGTTTGGACAATCCACCGAGTTTCATTATAATTATATATTTTTGTTAGTTTATTAGCAAATAGAAGCTTCTCTAGAGAGGCAAAGTTTATATTTACTGGAGTGCAAAAGTAGGAGAGAGAGATTTTATATCATACGTGTATTGTTTAACTACCGTGGGTATATTCGTTTGGGCCGGCGGCAGTTTGGCCGGGCCGGCCGTAGATGAGGGATGATTATGTTTTTGATAACTGCCATCTACTCACAGTAGATGGCACCCCGGTATCCTTTTCCCATTGCGCCAAGCTTGATAGTACTGCCTCGACTTGATTTAGTTGCACGCGTTGCACCACTCTTTCGTGCAGAGCTACGCTGCGCCAGTCTCCCCTCTGCTACGGTCGTGGGATAACTAATAGATTCCTCCGGTGTAAGCAATGCCGCTATTGCATGCTCATAACCTTATATCATGACAGATCTATTAATATATGTAGTAGACACCATGATGTAATAGAGGAATAGTGAGCTAGTGTATTAGGCTAGGATACCCTACCGGATACCGTACCGATATCATAACTCTCTCGCTCCTACTATGTATTATTCCCTGAAAATAGTGCGACAAAGTGTCCTACTTTATATTGGATACATAACAACGTGTATATATCCAATAAACTAACGTTTTGTATCCTAGGATACGGTATCTTCTTCCAATCAATAATCAAACTAATCATCTCTACAACTCAAATAGAAGGTTGCTTTTACCGCGTCTAAATCAACAATTATACAATATAGACGAGTAGGAGTATAATCCATATAATACTACGATAGTGCTATTGCAACCATACTACGCTTGTTAGTGGTAGGCTATTTAAAACTTTATTAACTACACTTTCATCAGTAGCAGCAAAAAGCACACATTGTTGGACACACTCATATAATCATTATGTATCATCCACCAATACGCCAAACAAAGGTACTACCATTCGATTGATCCTATAGTGATGACTCTGTGCACGTATAATTATTAACATACCCTCCTCTATCGTATAATAAACAAAAAATCTCTACTAAAAATCAACTCGTTATTAGTTGTTACTTTTAAATAGCGGTATGTTTTAGTTCTTGGTATTATACTTTTTTTGGTATTTGTTAATAGTATTAAATATTAGGTGATAATAAGTTTGTTATTAGTTAAATGGTACACGTTATTTGATGGTATTGATACGTGTTAGTTTTGGCAAAGTAGTCCTTTATTCTTAGTCATTCACTAATAAAACATTGGCTGGTATTGATACGATACGATTGGGGTAAACGTAGCATTACATACCTCCACAAATAAAAGCAACCAAGACAACAGTGTGGCTATTGGATACTTTAATTCGTTGTTATACTCAATTTACAGCGTTTATATATCCAGGAATAACGTTGGTCTTTGTTATTCACTAGCTAAACCTTTGAACAGCCCCTTAAAGGTGCAACAATACGGATAGTTGACAAAGCAAGAGCAAACAAGAAGACAACAATAGTTTAGTGGATACTTTACTTCGTAGATATATCCATATCAATTCGTATATCTACCCAATAATATCAACGTGGATAAGTTATTCATCAGCTGCCAAAGCAAGAGCAAGCAAGACAACGAATGTTGATACGTCATCTATTTTATTCAATATCTATACACAACCTCTAACATCGATTATACTACTGCACAACTCTTCATGATAGACAAAGCTATCCTCTCACGGCAACGGTCGATATGCTCCTGAGTAAATACCGGTGGACAGCCATTCGAAATAAAGTCACTGAACATACAAACGAATACACCACAATCGAATCCTAGATTTGTCATGATATTCGATAGTGGAAAGATATTGAGTGAATGTTAAGTCTAAAACGAAGTTAAAGATATCTCACACTTACCATTTGCCTGCCTTGGAGTGTTTTTAGTAACCCCTACCAACTTCCATTCAGACTCAACAAACTCATCCTCTCTACCTTCACGTTTATACTCATCTTTTACATACTGAAGCAGACCATTCAACATCTTCCTGTCAGTACCATACTTAGAGTCGTACCATTGAATACGTTTCTCCTCAATAGATATGACACCCAACGCCCAGTGATAATTACCGATGTTTCTTGGACATATGATATGCTTGAGATTTAAAATACTCTTACCAGGCGCCTTCTTTGACCACCGCTGTACCTGAGAATAGTCATACTCACCACTCCTAATAGTATACTCCTCCCTGAACATTGATTGTAAGAAGAAAGAGTTGAAGAAGTGACATCTCTTCCTTCCTTGCTCGCCATTGCATAAAGCTTCATCTCTCTTTGCAAGACAAACCTTGAGATAGTAATTGATAACTTCGTCATTCAACCAAGTTTTTGGCTTAAGTGTTTGCATACTCTCTCTCTTCACAGTATCCCTACCGTTACTATCATCAGGATCAACATGAGACGCAACCACTTCAGAGCCTGGACCACTACCGTTAATAGCATCATTTGCAATACGCTGCTCGTCAGTTGTAAGAGGACGAAGCATACTATCGGCCAACTTAATAGCTCTCTCATTAGCCTCACGTTCTTCCTCAACCTTAGCTGCCAAAACTTTCATCCTACGTTCTTCTACCGCCTTATCAACCTTATCGACACCAGTCTTCTGTCTCTTACGTGTTTTGTTGCCTTTCATCATCCCAGCCTCACTCAACTTTTTATATATAGTAGAATATGCTATCTGACCTTTCCGACTCTTATGATACGATGGAGAATTGGTATCATTCTTCGCTCTCTTTGTTTCTGTACGCATATAAGGATCAAAATCTTCACAGATTGCAGACCATAACGTGGTAATCTTCTCTCCATCCCATCCACTGCTTACCCACACACCCTTTTCACGTCCAAACTGTTCAACAAATCTCATAACCGTCCTCATCTTGGAAAGACTCCTACCCTGCTCATCAAAATGGTAGACCCAATGTGGGCTTACTTTTTGTAGTGGTGGAACGTTATCTCTCTGTATACCAATTAACCACAAGTTGATGAGTTGGATTAAAGTCACACCATTGGGATATTGCCAGTCGGCTGGTAGAGGATTCATTCTACCATGATGCCAACCAATAGTAATCTTACGTTCCTTTAGCTGCTTCCGTGTCCTCTCACGAGTCAATTGATCGACAGCGCCATCACTAGCTAATGGTATCACAATATCCTCACCATCTTCGTTATTGATATCGAAACCTCCACCCGTGTCATCAATATTACCATCGGTATCCCCCAATATAGGAGATGATAGTGGCATCCCTTTCCCAGAGTCCAAGAGACTATACATCTTATCCAACTTATCCATCATCTCATTCATTCTCCTATACGGCTCACCTCCAATATCTCTTTCATCAAGCTCAGACTTAAGAGTATTTTCAAAATCCGTCTTAATTGATGATTTCATATCAGCCAATTGCTGCCTCATACTTTCAAACTCCGATAGTACGAGAACATCAGGAGGAATACCAGTTAGTTCGGGCGTAGCTGATGTCTTATTCCACGGATACTTCTGTGTTACACAATCAGAATGTGGAGCAGTCTCAAGCATGAATGTTGATAGACGGACGTTGCTATTCGTGTGTAGATTTTCATCTAAGAATGACCGATGCTTTTCAAGCGATGCTACACACATTTTGAATGTACCAAAGACGTTGTCATTTGACTTTGCCGCCGTGGGCATTCTATTCTTAATCCAATCGTCAACCTCTTTCTCTTTCAGCTCTCCATCCACTCTAGTACAAGCACTAAAATCAAAATATGGCTGACTAATTGCAAACTCTTTAGACATTCTTGATCGACCAGATACACATTTACCAACGAACTGATCACCAGCATTCTCAAACCGAATGTAACGATTCAATACTCCAGGCATAGCCCAGTTAGCTCGAAGGCAGATAGATGCAATAGGAGGAGAGGCTATGGTCCCTGTTGCAATATGCGTCACAGCTCCCTTCCTTATTGAATGAGTACCAAAGTGTTCAGGTGGCATATCAAGAGCAGCAAACTGAGCACAATACTTTTCATCCGATACTATATCAAGAAATATCTTGTTAAAACGCTCATACTGGCTAGAACCTTCAAATAGATCACATTTACCCTCAAGAACACGTGGGTTGCTGATAAGTAGACGGCCAAATGCAAGATGAGGATCGATGTATGGATTCTCCGTATTCGAATAAACATGCCACGGGTGATCAATGTTCTTTGTACCCTCTTGGTCCGTCTTTGTCTTCCCTATATCAAATGTCAATGCATCATTCTTCTTTGATACGGCATCGATCTTCGAGTCTACAAGATATTCTGCACGGGATATTAGGTTCCACTCTAAGAGTAGGAATGTATGTGCCGGAACATGCTCGGGATCTGGACTCTCGAATAGAATCTTGGCAAGAAGTTCGTATGCAGCAAATGGTAGTGGCTTCTTCCCTTCGATGGTAGATAGTCCGTGCTGCTTCTTCTCTTTTGCAGAGAGTCTTCGTGTTCCCTTCTTGTATGACGACAGTTTCAACCAGAGGTCTTTCGAGCAACTTGTCTGCTCTTTGGTAATACCAGACTCGGTGAAGAGATGTGAGAGAGCGGAACACGCTCCATCATATGATGAAGGTGATAGACGGATTACCAAATCTTTCTCATTCATTACCACCTCCCCCTCCATTACATCCTTTGTTCTTTTTGTCACTCTTTTCTTGAATGTTGATAAAAATCGAGTAAAGACTTTGAACTCTAGAGCTTCTAACTTGACGGGAATAGTTTCCTTGATAGTTGGGTCGATAGCTGCAAGTGCTCTTGTACATGATGCACGGAGGTAATCTCTCTTCTTCGATGGTTTGCCCTTCTTTGTCTTCCTACCTTGATCCTTTTGATGAGCAACTTTCATATCAGCCAATACACTAGGTCCAAGTAAGTGTTGATATCTTTCACCACTATCAAACAACCATACCATAAACGTAACATTTCTACTATCGTATCCACCACGAGTTGATTCTGCAACACGCTCTTTCATCACTGCTGCTGTCTCTAGATCGATTTGATGGTCCAACTGTTCGCTACTGTTACTATCGTTATTGATATCGTTATCGTTGTTATTATTGATATCATTATTGTTCTGCAATTGTTGCATACCTTGTAACCCGGCAGCTATATCATTAGCAGTAGGAACGTTAGTAGTAGATGATACCGATGAAGCTGCATACATGAAATTGCAGTAGAACATAATAGCCAACATTTTATGTAGTGGAGTTAAATACTTCATCCGTAGGTAGTTTGGTGGTGGTTCTAGTTCTGGTGCTAATAGTTGAATGATCGGTTTCATAACATCAAGGCCGAGCCGGCAGGCAGTTTTCACGGGAACTGATGTAAACTTGAATTTCGCTTGGTGCTGGCCCGATATCACTGATGACGGTATCTTTTTTCTCACAACTCAAAGATTCATTTCGACAGCTTACTATAATTTATTGCCTATTATCGGCCCGGTATTGCAATAGAAATACAATATATCTACAATATATAACCCGCGAATCCTTTCATCTACTTATCAATCTGTCGTATACCGTGGATTAAGGTTACTGGATATCGTGGCTATCTCA
>Ga0214481_100713_pt1 | contig 16011 bp, 10 predicted proteins | sample M1_20Mar14CPVII9_4_FD_165057 | JGI IMG/M metagenome (GOLD analysis project Ga0214481, IMG submission 165057) | Marine eukaryotic communities from Monterey Bay, California, United States - M1_20Mar14CPVII9sort6BwellG10 | ecosystem: Environmental > Aquatic > Marine > Unclassified | place: USA...
GTGTTTGTGTAGAGAGGTATCTTATTGCAGATGATGGAGTGGTGTTTTCGGATGGTATTGGTGATAACTTCATCTGCTGCAGTTGCTGTCTACTGTTAGCATGGTTTTCTGGAGATGGTGTTTGTTGTCATTTGATTATTACTTGCCTGTTTCTCATTTGCTGCACATGCCAGTGCCAATTCCTTTTCTGTTATATGCGTTCCAGTTGGTTGTTTCTGATGCAATGGATGTTGCAACTTGCTATGATCAATTCCTGGGGATACTTTGCCATTTTGCAACGCCACATCATATGAGGTGTTCATATCATGTGGTGAAGTTCTCGTAGGAGAATATTGCAATACTGTATCATGAACTGGTGACAGTGATAGTGAGGTTGTGTCCCCTTCTTCCGTTGGTGGTGGACTGCTATTATTTATTGCTGCCGCTATATTGTCATCAAAATCTATACTCTCACCGGCCAATTCTTCCTTATTATTGATAGAATCTCTCATATTATTATTCTCACTTTCATTATTCTCACTAGTATTGGCAGCTAATAGCGGTGACTCTTCCTCGGGATCTGCCTCACTCATTGTTGGTGAATCATCTAATAAATTCGTTGGTAGCAAATGTACTAATGAATCGGAATGTTCATGATTTATTATCAATTTACCATCATCATTGACATTTTGAGTATTGCCAGCTGTAGCTATATTATTTTCAGGGGAATTCGTAGTAGTAGTCGTGGGCAATGGTGGTTTAGATGTCGATGGTATTGATGATGATGGTGAAGTCGTGGTATTAGTTTCAACTATGCCATTGTTGACAATAGATGAGTTGGAGGAATTTCGTGATGGAGGATCAGGTAGATTGCTATCACCATTTGATGCACCATCATGTAAATTATTTTGTTCTTCCAATGTTGGCATGTTCTTGTTGCGCTCTAAACTAGCACCGCCGCCGTCAATGCTACCGTTTCCAATTGATAAGATGGATGTCTATATGTTGTATATACTTATCCAAAGGTGTCTACCAATTTCATCAGGAGAGGTAAAGGAGGGAGTTTGAAGTTGTTCCTTCTTTTTATTGTGAGAGAAATCAATGACATGCTTGGATCAAACGGAGATTTACACCCAAGATACCCCTTCAACGCCAATTAATGGGTGTATCTATATTTTGGGCGAACATGCTAAAAAGTTGAGAATTGAGAGATACTCATCGATCATTAATCTAGATTAATCTCATCTCAAACAATCAACGCTTTATATATTGTGTAGTGGTGGTGTTACAGTAATAGGCCTTAATTCATCTTTATCTTTCTCATATTCATTATTGTTTGTGCGGTGAGTCCGAGCACGGGGGTTTTGTGGAATACCAAGATATGATATTGAAGTTGAGAAGTTGGATATTATGTCTGTGAATATCATACTACTGATACTTCTGTGAGATCTATATGAATATTACTATATACTTCTTTTTGGCTATTTATTTGTGTCTATTGCTATTGTATTGCAGCAAAGAGCTTAACATATAATGGTGTAGAGGGTGTTGATATTATTGATTATGCGATTTGCAACTTACTTACCTCATGCATCTTTCTATATTTATATGCACAGTCACTATATTAACGGTAGTAGTTAGTATCAATATACACACATACACAGAGTGAGTTATAATTACAAACAATGGACACAATTAATGATACCACAGACAAAGTAGAAGGTGGCATCCAAAACAATAATAGTACTGCTACTCCTACTACTCCTACTCCTACTCCTACTGCTAATAATAATATGCATAGATATTCATTAAGTCAACATTCGACAAGTCAACTAAGTTTCCAAAGTGCAGTAAGTCAAGCATCACACACTTCCTCACATAATACAGCAGATTATACTGATACTCGTAGTCGTAACAATAGCGACCTGAGCTATGTAAGCGGCACATCAGATGCAGGCGTACCCTTCTTTGCAGATATGACATTAGATCTAAATATGGCACAAATGGAGACTACACCTCGCAGTGACAAGCAGTTTGCGAATATGTTGACAAAAAACAATAGCAAAGATTTGATGCAGGTTATACCACCAATGCCTGTGCATAGTGATAGTAAGGATGACGAGGAGGATGTGAATGTGAATAAGCCTACTTCTGTTGTAGAAAAGGTATCAGATCACTACATTAGCCCAACTAGTAGTGGAGATGCAGATGATCAATTTGTGGAGGAAAGTCTTCATGATAATGACGAAGAAGAAGATGCCAACATTGCAGCTCCATCATCAATATTTAGACAAGAAAGTAATGAGCAAGAACAATCATTCACAAGAATAGGTACCGACAATAACAATTCTACACACTCCTCCTTCTCACAACGACCAACACGTACTCCTCGACGACCACGAGATGTGAAATGGACAGCCGCCGCTATATTAATAATACCCATGGGGTTATTCATACCTCACATTTATTACCCAAATGGATATATCGATAGACATAATAATTCATGTTTAGATTGCACACCGACACATCCGAGTTGGTCACATATGACGTTTGCATCATCGACACATTCCACAATACTCTTTTCATCACTGGCGGCTACAGTCGCATCATTTATGATATTAAGATTGTTATACTCACATCCAGGTGGTGGAGAGGGTGATGATGCTCGGCATGTGAATGTTACCCGAACATTACTATTATCGAGTAATTTATGCATATGGTTGAATCCCCTGCTTGTATTTTCTATATGGATATGGTTACCACATGTCAGATGGGCAATAATATTGCCATTGGGGTTAATGGCACGCGATGTCTTTAGAGTTAAGAATACGGGTAGTGCACTTCCACGAAATAATGGTGGCAATGGCATGAGTATGCAGCAACAACAGCATCAATCAAGAGGTATAACATCATCAGGAACAGATCGAAAGACATTTTTTCGAGCGTTGGCAGTGGCATCATTAGATATATTATCAAGATCACTACGGCGTAAATCCTTTGTTCGAGCTGCCTCTATTGTCCTATTAGTACAATTTGTATGTGTCTCATTATGGTGGGGAGCCTTAAATGTTGTCCTATCGGTAGAAATCTTTCAAGAAGATTCAATTATTAAGAAATTTATGCACTTCTTTTGGTTATTGTTGACATTGATAGCTGGCAAGTGGGCCACTGGGACTGTTGCCCGACTGTTAGGGTTTGTAGCTTCAGGGGGAGTAGCGTCATGGTTTGGCAAACAGACTGTGATTATTGAAAGGATGGAAAGGGCAGAAGAAGAACAGAGGGAGAACGAGCAACAATCCTCGCCTTCCACTCGTTGTCGATTAGATTCAGATCAAGGAGATGCAACAACTGCTGATAGTAGTACCGGAGACAGTATGACGAGTGATGACCCGGCCTCTAACTATTCCGCTGCTCGGGCAAATAGATATGCCATGCCAGAGGCTTATAGAACAGCTGATGCTTCTGCTTATTCGTCTGCACTGGACTTTGATGAAGGTTTGGATGATGACTACGACGAAGATGATGACGACGAGTATGGTATGGATGCTGGACGGTCAAACTCGTTCACTCGGAGCAGTTCGACAGGATATGACCATCACTCGTCAGTATCAAATCAGCCGTCTTCCACTGTCAAGTCTTTCTTAACTGCAGGATGTACTGTCAGCTTTGGATCAGTAGCTCAATGTGGTCTCCTGGGAGGACTGGCTCAATTTCTTTGGAGCTTTGTGCGCAATATTGAGGCGATGGGCTTCTTCATTCAGCGGAGATTCAACAATAACTCTCGAGGTAGACGGATTGGTTTTCGTGGCATGGAAATATCAGTCAATAGTAGTGGTGGTGGAAATCAACGGCAGTGGAAGCAGATGTTGGCATTATACTGGAGAAGACTTGATGTTGCTATTAGAAAGTTTGTGAGAAGTCACTCCGACTTGGCACTTAGTCATGTGGCGGCATATTTCAAAAGTTATCAGAGGGCAGCTATCGATGTCGCAGTGCTCATCGAAACGTCAGGTATGTGTGTGTTTATGTAGTATGTGATGGTTGTACTGCTTATGATTATATCTCACTCTGTCTTTCTTTTATTCAATCACCTACCCAGGAGTCGAGTCAATCATTCATGACGACATTACTACATATATGTGCTCGTCAGTTGGCCATCTTGTGTCTGGGCTCATAGTTTTATTCTTTGGAATGCTCCTGGTGACACATCGAAACACCTTCTCATCTGACCCTTTAGCAGATATATCTGTTTTGGAGGTGCTGCTCTTTTCTTACATACTATGCCATACAATCATTCTCACAGTTCTCGAACCGTTGCGATCGGCAGTTAAGGCAGTATATGTATGCTTTGCAGAGTATCCAGCGTCTCTAAGAAATGCATTCCCCTTAATTTACCAAAGATTGAGTAGAATATCCGAAGGTTCTAGTACTGTGCATGTTGTATAGGTCATTAACTTAACTCAAACTCGTCAGAACTGTTTTATTATCCTCTCACCTGTGAATGTTCCCAATCGACAACCGTTAGATCGGTTCTATCTAGCACAGTTGTGTGAACTGAGCTGCTCATCTCAAGCTCAAGTCGATCTTTGATCCACAATGCAACTCCTATAACCGTTACATCGCTAGAATCCAAATATTCTGGCAGCACTCTCACTGTCTATCTGGTGGCCGCGGCGCTAAAGCTTTGATAAATAGTCTCAAATATCGACAATACACCTTCTAACCGCCGAGCTTGTTATTAGTAGTGAGGCGTTACGATACGATGGTCTTCAAGAGGTTCTTCTTGTTCATTACTCTCCTCCCAACTTCTCTAATTTGTGAACAAGTTTGTACCGATAATGTTGATGATCAAACGTGTACTGCACAAACATTGCAATTACCATCTGACTTTATAGATCCATGTGTAGATATGAACCCTTCATGTCCTATTTGGGCAACACAAGGAGAATGTCAGGCAAATCCCAATTATATGTTTGCAAATTGTGCTCTGAGCTGTGGAAGTTGTGAACCCTTAATGAAGACAATACCAGATGATTATACCGACAAGGATAACGCCATGGCCATTGCAAAATCGGCATGTATGGATATAGATGAGCGCTGTCCAAAGTGGTCTGATGTAGGAGAGTGTTCTCACAATCCTCTTTGTAAGTGAATTTGCAATATGCATAATTAGTGTGCACATCTTATGTTTTATTCTAATAGTTTCAAACTCACAAATATCTTATTGATACATCAGTTATGAATGTAAAGTGTAAAAGATCATGTTGGAAGTGTGTAGATGCTAAACGAGATCGGGCAGAAGGAGTTGGCGAGGATTTAATAGTCAAGAAGTTATCATATGTGAGAATGAACATTGGTAAACAAAATCAATACATACCGAAATCTACTACAGATACATTTAGTAGTCTCAAACAAACAGTCAAAGAATATAAAAAGGTTGTAGCTACCATACGAGAGATGGATTATTATGCAAAACATATAATGACGAACCCATCAGTTGATATCAAGGCACGTGAGAGATGTGGCAATCAACATAGAATGTGTGCGGATTGGGCATCTAGAGGTAGATGCGGTCATCATGACGAGTACACATCAAAGAGCCAACAACTTGCAGGTGATTTAAATGACGATGATCTTCCAGCTCCAAGTAGAGATGATGTCCTTTTTATGATGAACATGTGTCCACTGGCATGTAGAACTTGTCAACAGTTGGAATCATTTTATAAATGCACGGGTAAGAGAAATCCAAATGAACAACCTTCATTTGAATCAGGCAAAGATCTTAATGCTTTTCTCGAGGGCAAGAGAAAGAATGTTACTGATAGTATTGATGATGACTGGACAAAATATGAACCAATGTTTGTTTCCTATCCAGATATGGAGAAGAAAGAAGGAGAGAGTCGGGAGTATGATCCGCATATTATTGTGCTCAAAAACTTTCTGACTAGTGAAGAAGCTGACTATTTGCAACAGCATGCCTGTACAACACAACATGACAATGATACATATAAATGTCAAGATGATAAAGAATGCACAATTTGTCCGTGTCAGAGAATCTTACAAAGGATAGCGGAACTGATAAACACAACAATATCACATTTAGAGCCAATGGAGATGCTTCATCTTCAACAATCCTCTAGCATTAACCAAGAGAATTCTACACAACACAACTTTGAGATTGATAGCTTATGGAAGCCAGCTGGTCCAAGACTTCTTACTCTTTCAATATTCCTATCAGACAGAGGAGGCATAGGTTTCCCATATCTCGACTGGTTACAGATACAACCAACGAAGGGCACGATAGTATTATGGTCCAATGTAAGGGCAAGCAGCCTTTTTGAGTCGAATCCATTGGCAAGTTATGAATATCTACCACCAGCGAATGAAGATGAGAGCTTTGTAGCAAATGTGCACCTGAGACTTTACAATTGGACTAATGCTGAGATAAGAGGATGCTCATAACGCTGTTATATAGTCAAGTTCTTCTTTGACTGATGCTGAGATAAGAGGTTGCTCATGAAGAAGCTGCATAAGTAGTTTCTTCTTCTTCTTTAAACACTAATATAATAGTAAAAGAATAGATGCAACAATAATATCTGACTAACTTGACCACGCCAAGTAGAGCTCAAAACATACATACACTCTCATAAAAAAAGATATGGTATCCACTAAAGAAATTATGAGAGTTTGGTCTGAATTCTGAACGACAATACAAATAAAGTGCACCTCCATCTCCCACTCTCCAACTTTGCCTTCCCTCATAATATTGTAATTACAATACTAACCAATACTACTATTAATATGTCTGATAATAAGCTTAGATGCGCGTTAGTTTACCGCCTAGAGGGCAACAGACCGTCAAGCGAGGATGCCGGCGGCGATGGCCAAATTGCACTTACAAACATGGGCGGGTCTGTTACTCTATTAGCAAAATATGACCATGCCTCTGAATACGAAGCTCATGCTGGATCGACTGGTGGATTATACGGTGATAAGGAGAAGAATTATTCTGATGCCGTTGGTATGGTTATTGGTGGAGATGCTCCGGCAGGTGTTAGCGAAGAGGGTACGGTTGGTGGATTTAAAGTAGTACAAAGCGATGTTCATCAAGTTATTTATGGTGCAGATTCAGATGGATTGTGTAAGTAAATGATGTGTGCCTTATTATTACATGTATAATTATATTTTTTGTCTATTGGTATGGCGGTGGATACGATTAGTGGTGTATATTATTGACGGAGTCCATATTTCTGCGAGGCTACTTGATGATATTATTATATTATCAGCCTATAAGATTCGTTGGATTTCGGAGTATTACACTCGAGCTAATGCAAATGAATTGTTTATGTGGATTCAAATGGGGCATTTTGCGTGTGTGAAGGAAGATATTATATTGCAATATTTACGAATACAGGTGTATCTCACATTATGTTCACATGATATGCACAAAAAAAATGCACAACACAAATGCCACTATACACCAGGCATTGCTGTCGTTACTGGCCTCAAATATCCATCCCGTACTGCTATCCAAATGCTTAGCGAGTTATACACACCATACAGCGAACAATTCAGTCTTCAGGCCAAGGCAGCTACCAATGGTGCACTAACTAAAAAGTCAAAGTCACTTCTTTCTGAATATTGTAAAAAGTATGATGATTCCTCCAAGGTTGACAAGGCCTCGGCCTTGAATTCCAAAGTAGAAGTTGTTAAGGGACAAATGCAGGATAATATCGCAGCCATGCTTAAGAATACCGAGCAGGCCGAGACACTTGCCGAACGATCAAATCAATTGAATGAACAGGCAAATGTCTTCCAGAAGAAGAGTAAGGATCTTAGGAAACAAATGAGATGTAAGAATATCAAAATGACAATTATTTTGAGTTCATTGGTAATCGGAATTTTGATTATTGTGCTTGTGCCATTGATTATGAGGGCAAAGAAGGCTGCCGACGGAAATAGATTATTAAGAGGAGCCTTCTTGGAAGAACTTGAAAATTTCGAGTATGAAGAGTAAAAGCATTTGGAATGGAGGGAATGTATTGAGTGATGTGATATAGAGTCTGAGGAGAGAGAGAGACTTGGGTTTGTGTATGTGATTGGGGGGGAACTGATAATCAACAAGACAAAGCATAAAATTGTTGTCAACCACCTTCTCTGGATTAATAATTTGTGAACCATTAAGTTTGATAATGAATAGGTTGTGAGAGTGATATACTATCATATACTAATAAGCATTTATGTGGCCTCCTAGAGTTGACGACAAAGTTTATTTTGCACGGCAGCACAATAAGCAGATAGAGGGTAGCCACATTATTTGTGTCCTCGTTAGCTTCGCAGCGGCTAGAACCAGAAGACTAAAATTTGTGTTACTGAGCCCCATAATAAAGCCCATACTATGTGTAGCAGCCTCCATCATGGCTATCGCGTTTATAATATAGATTAGTATATACCCAATAGGCGTGGCGACTTTACCACGAAAAATTAAGTTTGGGCTAGTCGCACTTCTATTGCAATAAAAACCTATCAAACAAACCATCAAACTAACTCTTACTTTATTATTACTGATATTCTTTACGATGGAGGGGAGTAGTACCTCGCCCAATAATAATAATAATATCCCAATAACTACAAATTCAAATTGGCAACCATGGCCAGAAGAGGCATTAACAATGGCCCGTACGGCATTAGATTTAACCCGTCAAGATTGGAGTTTAACTGGCCAAACTATATCATCCTCTCCTTCTCCAACCTCCTCCTCTACCACATCACAACAACAAAATATAAACAGCGGTGGCCCGCCAATATTACCACATAATATATACAACCACCCAACATTGGCAGATTTAGGTAATAAGGTTGGTAGGGAAGAGATTGTTGAGCGTATGGTATCCTTATTATTTGTTAGAATAGTTGCTTTGGTAACTTGTCGATTGGGCAATACAGTACCCCGAAGCAGCAGTTCGTCACCTAATAATATAGGCGGTCATAATGCATGGGATAATACGGAATCTTTAGTTAATAGTGATAAGGGCGAGGGTAAGGCTAATAAAAACAGCCTTAAAAAGCGGAGACAAAAGATATATACAGATTATAGTACAACAACAATTTGTAAGGCAGCTCTTCAATTAAATAACCCACCAACACCACCTAAACAAGAAAATACACCACAACAACAATTAACAACAAGCTGTATGGATGCAGAACATTCCCATAGTCACGATGAACAAGTTGATGGACCAATGGATAAAGGATACCACTCCGAACCAGGCACCCGACATGAACTCAATAATAAGAAGATTAAGAACCATCGTCGTGCATCTGATAATCCACCATCACCACCAACAAAAAATGATATATACGGAGGAAAAACAAGCGGTGGTGGTGCTAATGATGTCCCGCCATCACATTTACTATTCCCATCATCAATAACACCCCAGGTTATTCAACAATTACGACATTACGTAACAACTATATGTAATCAGTATCATACACCCTCCAATGTGCCATATCATAATGTTGAACATGCTTATCATGTCTTCTTAAGTGCCAATAAATTATTAGATTTAATGTTATGTGAAAGTCCAGAGGATTATATAACTCCGGCGTTGATGATGAATGGTGGTAGTAGTAGTAGTAGTAGTAATAAGGGAGTGGGGAATAATGTCAATTTTATAACATCCCAAATGGGTAACATGGCGGGAATCGTTCCACCGGGCGTGCCGCCCTCTTCATCTACCATGGCAGTTATTAAACGACGGTCACGTCGACGTTCGTCGGTTGATTCAACGACATCGAATCTATCAACGAATACACGCCACCGTCCGACATTTGGATTAAAGTCGGATCCATTGTCACAACTTGCATACTTATTCTCGGCACTAGTACATGATGTTGATCATACGGGTATAAGTAATAGACAATTGGTACTGGAGAGTGATGATTTGGCAATATTATATAATGATCAGAGTGTTGCCGAGCAACGGAGTTTGGCTGTTGCCTTTACTACATTGAAAAAGAATGGGATAGGAGATGATGGCGGGGTTGGTGGATATAAGGAATTACGGGAGGTTTTATTTCCCGAACAGCCAACCCCCGAATCAGAAGAGGGAGCAGCGCCGCCATCTACGGCAAACCAAGCAGTACCGGGGGCGCCCTCAGGGAATGAAGATTTCTTCAAATTTCGCAAATTAGTAATTGACCTGGTGTTGGTAACTGATATTGCAAGTCCAGAACGTACCCAGATTGTTAAATCGAAATGGAAGGAGGCATTTGGAGATGTTATCGTTGCCGAGAAGTTGAAAAAGAGTGCAACACAGCAGTTACAAAAGGCGAATAAGGGTGGAAGTAGTAGGGGGAGGGAATATTTTCGTGTTGATAGGAATAAAGTACAAACATTAGATCCGACTGCTGAGGATGAAACACCACAGGGTGATAATGTTGGCAATGGGAGTAGCAATACCGTGACTAAGGGTATGTTGGCAGGTGGACCAAAACTAATACCGACAAGGCGGAAATATAATAAGGGGAGTTCTGGAAGTCTTGACCAAGAGGGAAGGTCAAATAAGGGTAAGGGAAAGTCCAAGAGCGGCGGCGATGATCCAGAACAAGTTCAACCCCGTTCGACTACACCAACTACGTCGAACAACCAACGTACTCAATATTCATCAAGTTTAGTATCTGCTACAGATTCAAATTGTGATTCTATATATTTTGATTCATCAGACTCATCCTTGTCAGATATGAACTCATTAGATGATGACTTTGACGCATCCGCCGTATCGCGGACGAAGATGAATTTTGATTCACTCGATGCTAGTACTAATTCAAATATGAGTGATATGAATGCTAGTGACTTTAATTCGAGTGGAACTAGTGGAGGTGATAATATCAATCGGAGGGGAAGTGATAATTCTGGAGAAAGTAACGAAGGCGAGGTTAATCAGGTTAGCGGTGGTCCAGTTGGGACCAAGGCAAACCGCAGCAGTAGGGGAAGACGGGCAAGTCAAGGGGAGGAAACGACACCTACCAGCACCAGTGGTACCAGTGGTGGCGTTGATCCACTTAGTAAACGGTGGAGCACGGGGGACTTGACTGACGATGTCGATCTGAATAACAATTCATCGTCACCACAGCAGCCAAAATCTCCTCGGGGGAGGGCCATTTCAAGCTCAAACAAGGTCAACCAAAATTATACCGTTTCAGCGAGAACCTCCAGACCGTCAACATCCAAGTCCTTCACTATATCATCGAAAACTAGTAGCGGCTCACCTTCCAATAGTCGACGACGAAAGTCAGCCTTATCCCGACCACTATCGCAATCTATGGTAAGCCATAAAGATTTAAGACGAGCACGTCCTCGCGCCCACTCAGAGGAACGCCGTTTAGGTGTACGACGAGCATTAGATCTTGCGGGGTCAACGATTATTGCGTATAATAACCTACGAGGGAGTGTTGGAAGTGAGCGCAGCAGCTTACTATCCAACTCAGGAGGTACCGCTTCTGGAGATGATTGCATAGAAGATGAGTTTGATCCTGATGACGACGTTGACGAATTTAAGGCTACTGTAGTACTAGAGCAAATGATCCGTGCCGCGGACGTCGCGGCTTTACTGCAAGATTGGAATAATACCATGAAATGGTCAACTCGTTTGTACAAGGAACTAAAGAATGGATATTTACAAAACAGGGGCGAAGATCCCACAGTGGGATGGTTTGAAAATCAGATTAAGTTCTTCGATTTTTATATCCTACCACTAGCAAAGAATTTAGGTGTTATGGGTGTATTTGAAGAGAGTGTAGGAAGTATGTTTGTTTATTGTGTAAAGAGTAACTTAGCGAGGTGGATCGAAGAGGGAAGTAGAGAAACTGAGTTGATGATTAAACAGGACGCAGATGAGCGTAAGAGATCTCAAAAAGGACAGCAGAGTGTGAATAGTTTGACTCAAGAAGTTGTCTCAATGGGTATCAATGAGGGTGATAAAGTACAACCACCCCCAGCTCTGAGCAATGGAGATGATAGTCAACCTCCACCGAGATGAGATATCTTCTTGATAGTTTTAGATTTGCTTAAGATAAAGATCTTTCTAAGCTTACATGTATCACTGAATACTACTAGTTTGGATATCTAGATAGCTATGTTTACTCGGATGCTTCCTTCTTGTTTTGTATCTTCCTCTCAAGCTTCTTCTTCTTCCTTTCTTCTCTAAATTCCTCAGAACGATAACGCCCTTTGAATTCGAGGTTTCCATCATCATCTATCTTCGGTAGTGGTTTCACCTTTTTCTTTTTTGGTTTGTATACATATCCCATTTTATCTACTTGGGTTGCAACATCCAAGTCTATTACATTTCCAAATGATACCTTATCACCAGCAAATAGCTTTTTACTTCTTCTAGTTTCGATTTTTCCATTCAACATACATTCTGAATTTTGTATCACAGTCTTGGCTTCTCCACCACTCTCCACTAAATCACATAATCGTAGGAATGTTTGCAAATCTATTAGAGGAGTTGATTGATGATTATCGTCGTTTGTGCTCATCATCAATGTTGATTGTTGATATAACTTTGCACATCTGTTGTGTATAGATATAGATATACCGCTACTAAATGCAGAAATTGACTGCAAGCTCATTGCAACTACCAATAACGCCGCAAATTTAACTCTTCTCAGCATATTATGATAGAATATTGTCTTGTGTACTATAGTTCTTGATGGCTGATGATGGGAGTGGGGAGTAGAAAAGAGGAGAGATACCGCATATATCTCTTCCAACTCAATATGATGGAAACAAAATGAAACTATTGAATAATTATATTGATTTATATACTTCAAATACAACAACTATTATATCTGCATCGTTGTGAAGGTAGGTGAAGGTGATGTGCTATTCTTGTGTGCAGTGGAGAAGATAAGAGTGGATACCACTCAAAAAAATGACACTCCTCGGTAAAATTGTTCTGACATATGTGAACATATATATCTTTCCATCAGAACATACCTCAGCCTTGTTCAGCAGGTATACAGTGAGAAGAGAGGAGGAGGATTCATCATATTATCCATAGCGGTGTCGAGGGCGGCGTGTTCCTATTCATATAAATTAAAGATACATATCGAATATATTGAAAGAAGAAAGATATCTGCTACACCTACAATCAGCCTCGGTGAAGCATTTAGTACAATATAGCAAATCATACATACAAAACCAAGAATAACAAGATGACTACTCCTCTTGATCCAACTCATGTGCCATATCGATTGGCAGCAAGCTATATCTTATCAAAGATTGCAAAGAGGTCAATTAGTGCACCAACAGTTGGTATTATCTGCGGCTCAGGTCTATCGGGCCTATCCAAAGGGTTAGACGAGGATACAGAACAAATAACAATTCCTTACTCATCGATACCTGGGTTTCCTACTACAACAGTGGCTGGTCACTCTGGTGAATTGGTTATTGGTACATTAAGCTCTATTCCAACTATTTGTTTCAAAGGAAGATTTCACAGTTATGAAGGTCATGATATGAATACGGTAGTATTACCTGTATTAGTTATGAGATGTCTTGGTGTTCAATTAGTATTGGTTACGAATGCAGCGGGTGGACTGAAAGATGAGTTTAAAGTGGGAGACATTGCAGTAATTCGAGATCATATCGGTTTACCTTTATTGGCTGGCAAGAATCCATTAGTTGGACCTAATGATGACGAACTTGGTCCTAGATTTCCACCAACAAGTAATTTATATGATTTAGAGCTACAGCACATTATCGTTGATGTGGCAAAAGAGTTGCAATTTGATCAATATTTACACACTGATAGCACCTATGCCTTTGTGAGCGGCCCTCAGTATGAGAGCAAAAGTGAATGTGCTATGCTAAGACTACTGGGAGCTGATGCAGTTGGTATGTCTACTGTGCCAGAGATACTTGCTGCTCATCATAGTGGGATGGCAGTAATGTGTTTAAGTTTGATAACCAACAAAGTAGTCTACTTTGATGAGCCAGGAGAGGAAGCGGAACATGCAAATCATGCAGAAGTACTCGAGGCAGTGAAAGGAAGAGGAGAACAATTAGTACAATTAGTAAAGGAAGTAGTGAAGAGGTGCGGAGATGAATACTTGCCTTTGATTGATGAGTTGAAACCAATCAATTTGGAAACAAAGGGTCGGGTTGTAGGAGAGAGAAAGAAGAGTCATACTCTTTGTCCATACCATATTGTATTGAACATTATAAATGCTCCTATGCATTGCATTGTGATGGGTGCTGGAATACTTGCTGCCGGTGCTTTACTTGGAGCAAATATGAGCAAACGTCGATAAACAAGACAAAGATAGAAGGCTAGTCTATAAAATATGTACAGTTTAGAGCAAGAGAAAAGTCAACAACTATCTATTAGCTTATTCTGTCTTCTCTTCAGTATATTTCCTAAAGTATGGTGAAAAGAGTGATCCAATAACTAACTGTAAAGGATGTATTAACATGATAGGAGCACAGTATGATGCAAGACTTGGATTGCCTTCGAATATAGTGTTTATCAATGGCAGTCCAAAGGCAAGTGTCTTGTGTGCACTACAGAAGGTCGCTGCAACGGCTTCACCAGGTGTATTGTTCAAGAACTTTGATTTGAAGAATGAGAATAGTGTCACCAATGAACAGATATGCAACAGTGGCAGCATTATTAACAAAACTACTGCATGACTCAAGTCCAAGCCAAGTCCTTTAGTAAAGGCTTCACAGAATGCATTCCATACAATTCCAAGAAGCACCATCTCTTGCAGCCGCTTGAAGAATCCAGAATGATTGGAGTAAAAGGCCTTAACTGGTGTAGCTCTCAAGGCTTGACCAACAGCAACAGGAAGCAATACTTTGTTGCATAGTTTTGACACTAACTCCACGAACGGTAGTTGTATCGTCTGCCCAAAGAACCTCAACAGTAGTGCAGGAGTAAGGAATATTCCCAGTAAATTACTTATAACTGTATTGCACAGAGCCGTGGCCACATTGCCACCAGATGTTGATGTCAGCAAGATGCACATGTTGATAGTAGTCGGCAAGCATGTCAATATCAAAAGTCCTTCAAGTAATGGTTTGGGCAATAATGCAGGGAAGAACATCTCGATTCCTCTTGTCAAAGGCAAGCCGATTAAGAATGGCCAAGCTCCGAATGTGCATATCTGGATCAGACTATTCAATTTTACATTGGCAAAAGCATTCGTAAGTTCTGATAGCTTTAGAGACAAACCGGAGAGAAGAAAGATCACAGTCACTCCATACTTTCCAATGAATAGCTCAGGATGTAATATGCTTCCATTCTTGCCAAGCTGAGGAAAGAGCTTTGCAAATGAAACTGCTGCAGCCATGCCGAGTAAGAAGAAGTTTTTGGAAACGAATGCTTTTGCCTTCTCAATTGATGATGTATTATCATCACTACCGCCACCTCGAACTGACATATGATATGTAAGTATCCTTTGATCATCTTTCTTTGCCTGAGGTTTTAGATATCGAGGCACGGCTTGCCTACTAATTGCTGATACCGGGCCTATAATACGATATCGTTCATTCTGCGTAAATGCATTTGTTGATGACACTACTACTAAACAAAGAAAGCTGAGTGAGAGTGTCAACAAATTCATTTTTTGTTGACATACTAAGTATCTTTGATGATAAGTTTGATATAAATAGACAAAGCCTTTAGCTGATATATATGATTTGTAGAACTATCAACAGTTTGCACCTGCAATATAGTAGACGATATCCGAGCACTGCTCCCCTCTTACTTAGCAACACAATGATTGCCGATTGCTTATAAAGATACCGCTTTTTTACTCCCTCGACCTCATGATGCAGTTAGGTAAAACTGTTGCCACTTCTGTCAACTCTAACCCCCCAATTAGGAAGTGATATGGCATGCATGGTATGTCATAGGGCATAGCAAAGAGGTACACAGAGGAGGGGGTTGGTCCTGACTCCAACATCTTTTAAGTAGCCAGTAGAGAGGTCTGTATCCCCCATCACCCCCAAAATAAAAGTCA
>Ga0214481_100715_pt1 | contig 15993 bp, 12 predicted proteins | sample M1_20Mar14CPVII9_4_FD_165057 | JGI IMG/M metagenome (GOLD analysis project Ga0214481, IMG submission 165057) | Marine eukaryotic communities from Monterey Bay, California, United States - M1_20Mar14CPVII9sort6BwellG10 | ecosystem: Environmental > Aquatic > Marine > Unclassified | place: USA...
AAAGGCAGGGGCATTGGTTCTGGTTTAATGAAATCCAGCGTTCCCTGAGTTACAATCAGTTCTTAATAATTATCAATAATTAATCATCTTAGAGTACTACATGTCAAAAATTTCACGTCGTCAATTCGTTGCTGGTAGTTTAGGCGCGGGCGTAATGATGTCACTGCCCGCCAGTTCTTTACGCGCTTCGCAACACATGAGTGCGAATGATTCAATTAATGTCGGCTTCATTAGTTGCGGTAGTCGGGCTGGGCAACTTGCAAAACAATTTTCCACGGTAGATGGAGTGAATATCACTGGGTTGTGTGACCCGGACTCCAGTCGCGTGGATCGAATGAGCCGGGAATACAACAAAGCAGAAGGCTGGGCAGACATGCGCGGCCTTTGTGACAGTGATAATGTTGATGTAGCGGTTGTCGCGACCTGTAACCATTGGCATTGTTTGGGTGCGATTCGAGCCATGGAGTCTGGTAAGGATGTCTATGTCGAGAAACCACTCTCTCACAGCCAATGGGAAGGTGAGCAGACCGTTGCAGCATCTCGTAAGTATGATCGAATTTGTCAAATTGGTACGCAGCAGCGGTCCGACCCAATGCAGAAGCAGGTCAAACAGTTGCTTCATGAAGACAAGGCGATTGGAGAACTTAAGGCCTGCCGTGTAAATCGATATGGTGTCCGTGCTTCGATTGGAAAGCGTGAAACGCCGCTGAGTGTTGATAAAAATATCGCTTATGATCTCTGGCTTGGGCCAGCCCAGGACAAGCCAATATTTAGAAAGAGTCTGCATTACGATTGGCACTGGGACTGGAATACAGGGTCAGGAGAAATGGGGAATTGGGGAGTTCATGTTCTCGATGATGTGCGAAACAATGTCTTTTTAGATAAAGTGACGTTACCTCAGAAGATATTTGGTGGCGGTGGTAGAGTCGTGTGGAATGATGCTGGTGACACACCCAACGTGCACTTTGTTTACTTCGATACCGGTGGAATTCCCGTGGTCATCGGACTCTCTAATTTGCCATCTGCTCCCGGCGGAAAAAAATCTGCTCCGCATCCAGGGCCTGGAAGTGGATACATCGTTTACGGAGAAGGCGGGTACTATCACGGTCAACGGGGCAGAGGTGCTGCTTACGACAATGATGGTAAGTTGATCAAGAAATTTAGTGGAAACAGCGGCAATGGTTTACACCAAAAGAACTTTTTGGATGCCGTGAGAGCCCGCGATCGCTCACAACAAAATGCGGAGGTCGAAGTCGGGCACCACAGTACCGGTTGGTGCAATCTCGCGAACATTGCATTCCAGTGTGGTGATCAGTTTTCCTCGGAGCAAGCCAAAGAGATCGATGTTGCCCAGTGGTCAACGTTGATGAATGAAATGAAAGCGCATACTGCAGTTCATGGCATCGAGATGGAAAGCGATCAAATTCGGTTAAGTCCGATGATGGAACTTAACCCTGAGGCGGGCAGGTTTATTGGGAAAGAGGCCAAGCGGGCAAATAAGTTTATTAAACGAGAATATCGAGCCGGCTATGAAGTTCCTGAATTAGTTTGATCGACTAATGAGGCGGTTGATTGCCTGAACAAGCGTCAGTCAATGGTGGATTTTTTTCGAGGTTTAGCCTTTTTTGTCTTCGTGTTTGCAGGAGTGATTGATGTTCCGATGTGGTTTGCAGAAATTTAGTCTGATTTTAATGGTCAGTTTTTTAACCGTCTCTTGGAGCGCAGAGGGAGTTTTCGCGCAAGAGAAGGGCAAGGCAGGGGGGGCTCAAAATTCTCAATCCTCTAAAAAGCAAAAGAATGGTCGCGCGAAAAAGAAGCCGGCTCCGTTTCGATGGGTGAATTCACTTCCGGCATCAGCAGCGAAGACTCCCGGGCTTCAACATGGTACGTTCAAAAGTCAGAGTCTGAATAAAAAGGTGGGCTACTGCATTTATCTACCGGTAGATTATGCAAAGTCGGAGGGCTCGGAGAAAAGGTACCCGGTCGTCTACTATTTACACGGTGGTCGTCCCGGAAATGAGCTCAAATCGATCAAACTAGCCGCCGAAATTGACAAGGCGATGAGTCAGCAAAATGTTGCTCCGATGATCTACGTATTCGTTAACGGCGGTCCGGTAAGCCATTACAACATGCCGGATGATCCGAGCGCTCAAGGAGCGGACGTTTTTATCAATGAGTTGATTCCCCATATCGATTCGACCTACCGAACCATCGCAGATCGAGGTGGCAGAGGGATAGAAGGGTTTTCACAAGGCGGCCGCGGAACTGCGAGGCTAATGTTTCGGCATCCGGAGTTGTTTTGCAGTGCATCCCCGGGTGGTGGTGGGCATGCTACAGAAAAAAAGATATCGGAGAGTGGTGGGCAAGAATCGGCTAATTTGATTTTTGCGAAAGGGGACAACACGTGGGATTTGACTGCGGTCTATTTAGACAAATTAAAGTCAGTCCCTGACCTGACACCGCTGAACATTTTGGTTCACGTGGGGAACCAAGGGTTCAATTACGAAAATAACTTGGCCTGGATGGCTCATTTGAAGTCACAGGGAATTGAGCATCAGAAAATAATCGTACCTGATGTCGGACACAGCGCTATGGGAATTTATCAAAAGCGAGGTCTCGATATTATGAGGTTTCACGAAAAGAATTTTGGTGTTGAAATCGAGTAGAACTTGATTAGCGACCCGTGACTAACTTTACTCTTCGAGACGGCAGAGAAGCGCGTGGCTGTTGAAGAGTAACGCGAGGCTGTCATTCAGATGGGTATTTACGCATTGCCACCGCTCGAATTTTCAATGATCAACGCCCTTTGACGCACCGAATTCAAGGTCAACTGTGTACAAGGTGATTAAGTTTTGGTGGCTATAGAGGCACCGCGATAGGTTATTTGATTTGCAGCGGTGGGCTGTCAGAGCGTTTAATGTGCCGATCTAGAAAAGTATAAAACTTGTCTCTGGACTCTTCTAAAGCCAGTTTGGTGGCCGCACCATGGCGAACTGCTTTGTTGATCATGTCGCCCGACCCTATTCCCAATCCGCGGGTGATGTCCAGCAGGCCTTTGATTTGAGGATCGTTATTGATTCTATCGACTTCGGCTGCATCGACGTCGTTGTGAGATGCGCGGGACTCAATTTTGACGACTTCTTTCCAATTTCCCGGTTTGAGGTAAGCAAAGAAGCACAGCTCAACTCGGGCGTCGTTACCTGACGTTTGATTGATCACACGGGCAGTCAAAAAGCCATTGATCTTTTCTGACTCGGCAATTTTTGCAGCATTTTGCCACCAGTTTGACTCCTGTTTTGGCTTGCTGTTTTCAAAGTTGTTGCTAATTCCTAGGTCTTTTAAAAGTGGGTTGCCTGATAAGAGACTGTTCAAATCAGATTGCATATTTGAGTTCATCAACTGTTTCATCATTGCATTGATATCGCCCGGCATAACATTGGCTTGGTTGGGATCAATGCGTATTAACATTGAGCCTGTTCCTTGAAAGTCGAGCGGTTGACAAAGTTGGTATTCAACCAGCGCAATCCTTGCACGCCATTGTTCTTCCGATTGTTCCTGCGAGATCGTTAGCTGATCGGAAAGGTCGAAGGTTTCTTGTTTCCAATCAATGTTTTTCGATTCAAGATCTCGTTGGATTGCTTTGACGGATCGCGAAGTGACTCGGTCGATGTCGTGTTTCCAAGCGATGCCGGCCATGTGGTGGCGATCTCGAGGTTGCTGATAAACTTTCCGCAAACTGGTTGCTGGAATGTTTAATAGTGTGAAGGGTTGCAATTCAGAATTGGGATTGTTCTGTTTGGATTCGCGTTGTTTTTCTATGCGTTCCATTTCACGATCTACAAATGTCACCAACTCAGAATTATCTTTGCGGGATTTCCACCACGCTTCCAAGCGAAATAGATGGTTAGTCATCGCTTGAATTTCTTGTTCAGATTCCTTTGCTAAATGGGTGCGGTAAAACTCAGGGTGAGTTTTTTCAAACCAAGTCCGACGAATCATAATCGTCAATCCATCGCGATTGGAATTCTTTAAAATGATCCCGTAAAACCGTTTGCCGTCAGATGTGATGACTTCGTCGACGACGAGGGACTTTTTAGAGCTTGAGGGGAGTTGAGCCTGCAAAGTGCAGCTTGAGTAGACCAAAGCAATCAGGACGAATAATGGTGGCCAGAAATAAGAGCGTTCGGCAAGTGAGTGAGGAAAACTAATCATCTCAGAAGTATAGCTTTGTCGAGAAGCTCCGACACTTAATCTAAGAAATTAGAATGTTCTAATCTCTCGGAGTTCCCCTTGGTTTTTCGTGAATTCCCGTAAAAACAAACGAATAGCCGAAGAACAAGCCTTGATTCTGGGATTCGAAATTTTTCGAAGGGCGCAAAAACAAACGTGACACTGCTGATAAGTCCGTTCGCAGGTCACGTTTGGTATAATGGTCAATTGAAAAGAGTCGGCGGGATGCCCGGAGGCGGATGGGATTAGAGCGTTAGGGCCTGATACCCGCCGACTGACTAAAAGAAATGCAATCCGCGTGCCAATCAGAGAATTTTTTGGCGAATAGCTGAAACCTTCGAATTTCGCGGGAGATTTTAGTTCAGGCTCGTTTTCTAAGATCAGCAAGTGTCTCGTTTTGAGATAGTTGTTTCAGAATGAGACGATTTTGGGACTTGGATTTGCTTTTGATTGCAAGTCGCCAAGAGCGACACAACTAATCCGATGTTTGCAGGGAAAACAATGTTAACGGTAGACAATAGCGATGGTTTCAGCACGATTCGAATGAACGACGGTAAAGTCAATGCCATGGATTTAGCGTTCTGCCAGATGTTGACCGATGCATTGAGATCTATTGAGAGTTCGGATGCATCTGCGGTGTTGTTGACGGGGAATGACCGCGTTTTTTCCGCTGGCGTTGATTTGAAGAAGTTGTTGACGCTTAAGGATCAACAGCGAGATGAGTTTTTGCGAGCATTAATTGAGTGCTTTGAAACAGCATTCCGGTTCCCGAAACCGATGGTGGCAGCGGTCAATGGTGCTGCTATCGCGGGAGGTTGTGCTTTGGCGTTGGCGTGCGATACGCGAATCATTTCGAAAGGGGTTAAAATAGGGATGCCCGAGCAACGGCTAGGAGTGCCGCTGCCGACGGTTGCTGTCGAAATTATGCGATTTACGCTTGGAAATCGCGGAACTCAGGATGTGGTTTTTGCTGGAAAGACGTTCGTAAACGAGGAAGCAATCTCGGCGCGATTGGTCGATGGATTGTGTACCTCGGAGCAGCTAATCGAAGAGTCGATGAGCGCGGTTCGCTCGCTCGCAGAATTACCGGAGTCAGTTTTTCGGATAACAAAACGTCAACTAAGAGCGCCAGTCATTGACCGACTAGCGGAGCAAGCGTCTCAGTTCGACCCGGAAGTTTTTAAGGTCTGGAATCAACCTGAGACGGATGCGACGATTCGACAATATATTGAAGGTCGACTCTAGGTTTCGTCAGTCGTTGTCTGGCGAGATCGGTTTTGTAAGAAGGCTGTGATCTTTTTTGCTGCGATCGGAAAGGTTCCCAGCAATGCCAAGGCCAGAGTGAGTTGGAGTAGTTCAGGCCCGGAAAAGACCGCTTTAATTCCTTGTTCTTGAAGTTTTGCGAGGTCAGGAATACGTGAGCCGGCATAGACATATACGATTGTTCCGGCGAGCATTCCAATTTGGCTAACCCACCAGAACGTGAGAATTCTAATTTTCGTTAATCCCATTACCGCATTCACTACAAAGAATGGAAAGACGGGAATAAGCCGCATCATGAATAGGTACAAAATCCCTTCGCGATCCATCGCTTCGTTGATGAGCGCCACACGGTCGTGAAAACGTTTCTGGACCCAATCACGAAACAGATACCGGCTAATTAAAAACGCAATCGTGGCACCTGCGGTCGAGGCAAAACTAATCAATATCAAGCCGGCGACGAAATCAAAAAACCACGCGTACAACAGCGACAAAGCCGTTGCTCCAGGGATTGAAAGCCCTGTAACAGCAACGTAGATAAGAAATGCGATTGCGTAAACGAGCAAAGGGTTCGACTGATAAAATTCTTTTAACTGCGTTTCCTGTTGGGCTAAATAGTCGAGATTCAAATAAGATCGAGACAAGTAGCTGAGTATTGCAAAAAGGAGCACAACGCCGGCAATGAACCATTTTTTGTTGTGTTTGTCGACTTTTGCCGGTTGCCCAGAAATAGAGCGAGCTTGACCCGAGGCCGGATTTGAGTTTGAATTCATAGTATCGCTTCGTGCTGAGGAATGAGTAGGGGCCGGGGTTGTAGTTGGTAGGGCGGTGGTACCATTAGTGCCGAGTAAGGATTGAGAGATCTAAGTGAATTTGTCAAAACAAACGGTTCGTTGTCAGTTTTTTCATTCCAGCTGTGGGATGGTCTTTGTTGCAGTCAGTGCTGTATTTTTTCCGCTGTTCGGGGGGCAGTTTGCCAGTGCTCAACAGGGGCAACCGGCCGCATCCGAGAAAGCTACTTTAACCGAAGCCTCTGAAAATCCCAGTGTGCTGTCGGAGGCGATTCCCCGACGGGTCTCGAAATCAAAAAGACAGTGGAAATCCCAACTCACAGATTTCGAGTTCGAAGTCACTCGGGAAAAGGGTACGGAGCGTCCTTTCACAGGCTTGTATTGGGATCATCGTAAGCAAGGTGTCTATTTATGTAAGTGTTGTGGTCAAGAGTTGTTTGACTCGCAATCCAAGTTTAAGTCCGGAACGGGATGGCCAAGTTACTTCCAGCCGCGGCAGCAAGGAGCAATCAAGGAAAAGGCAGATTACTCTCTGGGGAGGGTGAGAACTGAGGTTGTCTGTCGGCGATGCGATGCCCACCTGGGGCATGTTTTTGATGACGGTCCTCAGCCGACGGGCCTTCGTTATTGCATCAATTCCGTTGCATTGGATTTTTGGGGTGGGCAGGGCAAAAGGGGAGATTCGCCGAATGATTTCGCCCGGGCCAAAAATGGTTTTGAATCTGCAGAGGCTTTGATCGACGGCTTGGGCGATGCGTTGAAAAGCGAGTCAAAATTAAAAATCTTAAAGTGCACGTGCTGGGAACAACTCAGCCCTGACACTCGTTCCCGCCTCTTGACGTCAAAACGCCCCCTAGCTCCGAAGCGAGTAAAATCTCTGGCCTTAGTGCCTCGCCAGATTGAGGTTCCCGATTCGGTTGAGTTTGGAATCAAGCATGTCGGAGACATTAAGCTAGTCTATGAGGACGGAGACGAGTCCGTCGTTTGGTCTTACGGAACCCATCAGGGGCGATATTTTTTAGCGGTGCCTCAGCGAAAATAGAGACAGGTTTTCGATTGAACTCGGCTCGACCGTTGGGCTCGACCAGTGGGTTCGGACTCTAGCGGGCTCACTTAATGTTAAGTTGCCTCATGCCGTCAGCGCTCAATGCCTTGTCTTTGACAGAGTAACTAAAGCTTCGAGCGTTAAGCCGATCCGGTTTTAAATCGCCAGGGAATTTGCGATGCACCAAGTTTGCATCGTTTCTGCTGCTCCCTTTGATCGTAATCTTATCAGTTGAACCGTTGTAGGTAATTCGGTCCGCGGCAATATCGAGTGCGTCGCTTTTGAAGGTCACATTTCCATTGGCAAGTAGTTCAACTTGTTGTTTTTGATTGCGGGGTGCCCATCTTTCGATTTCAAGTTTATCGCAATCGAGAGTCACACTTCCCGGATTCAAATTTTGCCGATTGGGAGGTATCCAACTGGAAACCATGTCATAAAAAACCTTGGCTCCCTTCTCGTCTGTGCTGAGGCGGTCGTTTTCGGTATCAATTTTTATTTCACCTTGAAAGTCAATTTGGATGAAACTTAGTGGGTCTGCATTTTGGTTTGGTTGTTGATCAAACGTCAGCGATGGCAAACCCGTGTTTCCATTGTTCAATCGATGAATGGTGATTTTTCCCGGTCCTCTGAGTTGAGTCAGGCCAGATTCTACGTTTACAGTTGTCTGTTCAGTGTGAGCTAGTATTTTCTGGGTTTGTTCTCGTTCGGGATTGAAGGTTTGCTGGAGAATTTTTACGGGCTCTGGGTGAACCGGATCAGGGAGTAGCGTTTGCTTGTTCTTAAAGGGGCGATCTGAGTTGGGCGTATGATCTGTAAATTTGAGTTCTCGAATCTTTGGAGGTGAGTTTTGAGGGTCTTGAAACGAGAATCGTTTGTTGAGGTAAACAAACATGGCGTCGCTGCGGGAGTCGAGTGTTTCGATTGCGCCGTCAGGGGATTGTTTTTGTGTTTTAGCCTGGACGTCTTTCTGAAAGTAGATGGTATCGCCATCAAAAATCATCCCTTCATTCCATTGCACGTTTAACTGCGTCGAGTTCTGCGGTCGAGAGGGCGTTCCGGTGCTATTAAATTTGACAGGTAGAGCGTGGCCTTGTTCTCTGGAATTAAAAAGCAACGTTCCATCACCGCGGATTACAAGTTTGTTCTGTTGTTCGTCGATTTCGATTCGTTTTCCAGAAACGTTTAATTCACCCGACGATAAATTGGCTCCCTCGGGTTGGTCACTGACAATCGTGAGTCGGTGGAAATCACTGTTGTCAATTTTTTCAAGCTCGACTTCGGAGCTGTTTTTGATTTCAAGGGAGGAGTTTTGTTGTCGGGCTATGGCGTTGTTAACACCGACGGGTTTGGGTTCCCGTCTGATGGAGACTTTTCCTTGAAGCAGCATCTTTTTTACTTCAGTTTGGGAGCGGTTGTTCTCGAGTAGTAATGTCAGTTTCTGTCCACTGAACTCAAGTTTTGGCGAATTGTTTAATGTTGAGTTTAAATTGGAGCGGGCCGCGGAGCTGAACGCCTGAGACGTCGGTGCTCTGCGATTTGCGGTTGTGTTGGAACTTTGAAGATTGCGTTGGGGGAATGCAGGGGGAGACGTAGGGGGTGAGCCAGTGGGAAGTTGTTGAGGATTGAATCGAGGATTGAGTGGGGGATTTGCTAGAGTCGTGGAAGAGGCGGATTGGATGGTGCCAAGTTGCGGATTGTTTTGTTGTTGGACTGGCTTTAAAGAAAGTTGTCGCCTGCCGACGCGAGTGTTGTCGACCGCGGGTGGTGTTAGCCAAACAGCAACGAGCTTTTCCGTTTGCCCTTTGATTTCTGGTGAGCGAAGGTAAGTCGTGCCAGTAGTCGTTAATTGAACAGGAGTGTAGTTTGGTTTGCGTGACGTGGAGTTTGGTGCACGGAAAGTTGAGCTGCCTGCTGGCGGTTCTCGTAAAGTAGGAGCATCGGTTTTGCGGATTTGTAAGCTGATCTGCTCAGCATTGATACTTGTTTGGGAATTCGTCGAGATGGCTGACTCCCCGGAGAGAGCTAATTCGAAAAGATCAGGGTTTTGAGGATTAGGGATCGTTCTTAAGTTTTTCTTCCACGATGCTGAGATTGCATCTTCGCTTGTTTTTCCTGCAAACTTAATCCACCCGGGCCCTACAATTTGCAAATCACCCAGTGAGCCATCCCCTTTGGCACGATACCTTAATAAGTCAGCCTGCAATGACATTTCATCGGACTGAATTTGTACTGGTAATCCTGCGGTGGTTTGATTTTTTTGTCCTGAAAATAGATTTGTTTCTGGATCAAAAGTGAGGGTGTTTGCTGTGATCGATGCTGATGGAGTCGTAATTGTCGCTGGTGTGCCATTGGCGACTAATCGAGATAGCTCGGCTATTTTTGTTTTTGAATGAGCACTTTTGAGAGGTGTTGATTGCGTTCCCGCGGGCGTCCCGAACATCAGGACGAGGTGGTCACACTCGATTTTGTTTTGTTGGTCAAGCTGGTTGGCCGTAACGGTATCGAAGAACTCGGCATAGCCAGTTGCAAAGTTAAATTGGAAGGCACCGTTGCAAGTCACCTCAATCGGGCCGTCTTTACTCTTCAGCTGATCTTTCGACGGAGGCGTTAGCGGCGACGTTGTTGGGAATGTGTTAGGGGGAGAGGCAGCCTGTTTAGATTCCGGTTCCAAACGGATTTTCTCAATTCGTTCCAACTGAAGATTGTGGATTCCCGTGATGTTTGAAAAATCAGCCAACGCGCTGGAGGGATGTGACAGTTCGATCGTCAGATCGCTACCAATTCCAAGACTTTCGCCAAACATAAATTCAACGGATTCCGGTGTTGTAATTTTGTGTGGATCAATTGTGACATTGCGAGTTTCGATGTAAATCAATGACTCGTCTCTCGCATTATCGGAGAGGGAGTAAATCTTGACCTCTCCCAGCAGTTTACAAAGTACAGGTTTTATCCCGTCGAAATTCACTCCATTAAACGGTTCGTTAAACTGAATGTTTGCTCCGCCGGTGGAGCGGACGATGAACGGTCGTTCGGAGGCTTCGGTGTCGCTGCTGTCGTCCGCTGTCGTTGCGTCACTTACGAAAGTGAATGGCGAAAACTCAACTGAACCATCGGGGCATTCAATTCGTTCTTTGAATAGGATGATGCCCTCGTCGAGTTTGAGAGTGGAGCACGGTTGGAGCTCCCAGTGATCCGTGCCCTCTCCCAAGAGTGGAATCAACCACGATTTGTCCTGGTGGAGCGGTTGCGAGTCACTGTCTAAATCAGATGCGACTTTGGTGATCGTTTTCGGTGGCCCTTCAAGTTGAGGGACTGCAAACTGTTCGTAACAAGAATAAAGGCAGATGGTCGCAGCTAGCGCCATCAGGTACAGCGCAACAGCGTTGAGCCGTTTGGGGAGTGCGATTTTTTGAGTTTTCGCAGAAGCCAAGTTCAAAAATCCTTTTTTTACAGCAGTCGCATGTCATCCTGACATTTGTCGTCGCAGCTTGGTCTCGGTTTTTCTCAAATGCCGTAATGAGTCTGCAATAATTCTTGCCAACGATTCTGAGATTTTAATATTAACTCAATAAGCTCTCTCACCGCCCCCGAGCCACCCTTGGCAGTTGTCGTAATATGTGCGACTGATTTTAATTCAGCGGCCCCGTCGGCAACCGTGGCGGCTAAGCCTACCTTTGACATCAGACCGAGATCAGATAGGTCGTCGCCGATATAACAAACTTGATCAAGGGTTAGCCCTAACTCTTCAATGACCTGTAACCCTACAGGTAACTTGCTTTCAGACCCCTGCCGGACGATTTCAACTCCCAGTTCCACCATTCTGATCTTTACAATATGGGAGGAGCGAGCGGTAATGATCCCGAACTGATGACCGGACCGTTGCCATAATTTAATTCCCATCCCGTCGCGAACATGGAAAGTTTTTGACTCGATTCCTTGGTTGTCAAAACTAAGGTCGCCGTTCGTTAGCACTCCATCCACATCCGACAGAATCAGACGGATTGGTTGTATCCTCTGATCGATTTTCATTTACGCCAGCCATCTTGCAAAGTTCAATAATTTCAATCTGTTAGGTTATCTTAGAAGCCTATCGCGGAGCAATGTTGGAAGCGTCACTTGCAACGCTAGCACTTTCGTTTCGCGGGGGCGATTTCGGTGCTTTGTTGGGTGCTAAATTGCTTTCGACTGGGCAGTTAGGCAGTTCTTGCGAACACAAAGATGCAGTCAAACGTCAGCTCAAGACGATTAGATTGCGTTAATCGATTTTCGAAAACGGCCCTAAACTGACGATATCGCTCTTTCCCGAGCAACCCGGAACTGCGATTGGATGATGCATTAGTGGCACCAAGATTTCGAATGCCTTGCAATAAATCGTCAACCGAATGATAAATGAGTTGCCGGTTTTCACGCTTGATGATGATCTCTTCAAAATTCAGATCTTTGAGTAGGTGTTCAATGGTTGTCGGGTTTTCGAACTGGTGAATGCGGTCGGAAGAATCTCCAATCTCTTTCCAGGCATTGTGAATTTCGACAAAGGTAGCTGGGCCAAAGGTTGACAGTAACAGGTTTGCATTCGGTTTTGCGATACGAGCAATTTCTGTGAGTGCCTTGGCCGTGTCGCACCATTGAATGGCTGCGTTTGAAAAGATGACATTGGCGAATGCATCGGGCAGCGGTGTGGATTCGAGGTCGCAGCAAATGAAATTCATTTGCGGGACCTTGTGACGTGCCATTTCGATCATTCCAGGAGCGATGTCGATCGCGGTCATTTCGAATTTGCCAGATTTTTCCAATTTTTTAAGTGGCCAACCGGTTCCACAACCGAGATCAACAAGTGTTCCCTGAGCGCATTCAGGAATGGCATCAATCAGGATGCTTGCCATTTCATTTTGAAGTTGCGCAGCAGTATCGTAAGTCGTTGCAGCACGGCTGAATTGGCGGGCGATTTGATCTTTGGCAAGTTTCATAGTTCATTTTTGGAAAATCGTGTTAGGGCTTCAATGTACCCTTTTGGAGATTCCAGAAAAGGTATGTGCCCAGTTTCCATCTCAATCAACGAATGTGGTGAAGTCAAATTTTCATTCAGAAAGTGGCTGGCTTCGATGGGCACGAGCGGGTCGTTTTTTCCAGCAACGATTTGGGTGTCGATAGTTAGATGGGGTAACTGATCTCGCAGGTCAGTGTTGGCAAGGATTGCCAGGCCGTTCTGAAGTACCGTCACTGACGGGATGTGGCGAGTGACTAATTGAGACGTTAAGTCTTTTGCCATTTGACGAGAAGCCCTTTGTGCTGCTCGGTCAGCTTTGTAGAGTTGGAGTCGTAAAAACGACTGCAGTGCTTTGGCATAATCTCCACGGAAACTGGTCGCGAGTTTATCAAACGCTTCTTTCTGAACGCCGCATTTCCAGTCACTTCCTGCCAGGAAACGCGGTGTCGTCGAAATCAACTGCAGCTTACTGATTCGTTCTGGATGCGTCAGGGCGGCATTGAGTGCAATGGTTCCGCCGAACGACCATCCCACCCAAACTGCTTGCTCGGGTGCTTGGTTTAGGACGTAGTCGGTGATTTCAATCAACGACATTTCCTGGTGGACTGGATGTAGACTGCCGTAACCAGGGAGGTCGATGATGTGGAGCTCAAATTCAGATTCGAGGTCCGGAACGAGAGCATCCCAGATTGCAGCGTTGACACCCCATCCGTGAAGCAGCACAAGTGGGACTGTCATTGGTCGGTCTCCGTAAGTGCCCGCATGGCGTCGGAACTAAGTGCAGCGATCAGTTGATCAAGATCGCTGTGGTGGTGCTCACATGAAATCGTAATTCGGATTCGAGCTGTACCTTCAGGGACGGTCGGGGGTCGGATGGCAGTGATCCAAAGCCCGTGCTGTTGGAGTAGCCTGGTTGCTTGAAGTGCGCTTTCCGAATCGCCAAGCAAGATCGGCTGGATTGCCGTTTTTGAATCGAGTATTTTTATGGGAAGGTCGTCGACGGCTTGTCGAAAGTAATGAATGTTCGCATTTAATTTTTCGCGACGTTCCGGTTCAGTTTGGAAAATTTGAATAGCTGCCCGCGTTGCTGCTGCGATCGAAGGGGGCAGGGCAGTCGTATAAATGTAAGATCTAGCATGTTGGATAAGTGAGTCAATGTAAACGGCATCGCCTGCAATAAAGGCTCCAAAGCTACCGGCCGCTTTTCCAAGTGTGCCTAGCATTAACACTCCGCCGCCGACATCGATCCCATGCTGTTCGAGCGAGCCGGCTCCGGTTTCTCCAAGCACGCCAAAGCCATGGGCGTCATCGATGAGGAGGAGGGTTTCTGTTTGGCGGCAGATTTCCGTGAGTTCTGGAAGCGGGGCCTGATCGCCGTCCATGCTGAAAACCCCATCGGTGGTCAGGAGCTTTTTGTTGGCATTGGATTTCAGGAGGATAGTTTGAGCGTGGGCAAAATCGAGGTGGCGATATCTTTTTAAGTTCGCCTCGCAAAATCTGCCTGCATCAATCAGAGAGGCGTGGTTCAAGCGGTCTTGTAGAACTAAGTCTCCTCTTTCGAGAAAGGTCTGGGGGACTGCGAGGTTCGCCATGTATCCAGTGGAGAATGCAATTGCTTTCTCCGCCCCCACAAACGCGGCTAGTTCATTCTCCAATTGTTGATGTATGTCCTGATGCCCACAGATCAGATGGGATGCTGCAGTGCCGGTGCCGCGTTCCCGAATCGTGTCGGTCGCAGCAGCGGCGAGCGCAGGATGGTTGGCAAGTCCGAGATAGTCATTGCTGCAGAAGTTCAGATAGGTTTTGCCGTTAACTTTTAACTCGCGCCCGACCGCGTCTTGGGTTGCCTGCCGTTCCCGCCAGATCTTCGCCGTCACTCGGCTTCGATGTTGTTGAATTAGTTGTTCACGCCAGGGCATATTCGAACTACCGAATCGAGGATTGAGGAGGGTTTATCTCAAGGCTTTTCGGGGCGTCCGTCTTAACCGTGCTGGCAACCGCACGATCCTTCGTCCTGGTTTGACTGGCAGGAACCGGTTGATTCACTGGGCACCTCCGAGGTGGAACTGTTAATGCCCAGTCGACGGAATAGTTCACGGTCATGATTGACGGTGGCGTTGCCGGTGGTCAGTAATTGATCGCCATAGAATAATGAATTCGCACCTGCCATGAAGCAAAGCGCTTGCATTTCGTCATTCATTTCTTCACGTCCAGCGGATAGTCGGACGTAAGATTTTGGCATCAGAATTCTGGCGACAGCAATGGTTCTGATGAAGTCAAAGGAGTCGATATTTTCGAGATCCGCTAACGGTGTGCCAGCGATTTTTACCAAGTTGTTTATTGGAACGCTTTCCGGTGGCGGATCGAGATTGGCGAGCGTGGTCAATAAGCCCACCCGATCGTTTTGCGATTCTCCCATGCCAACGATGCCGCCACAGCAAACTTTCATGCCGGCTTGTCGGACATTTTCGAGAGTCTCAAGACGGTCGTCGTAGGTGCGTGTTGAGATGACCTCTCCGTAATATTCAGGAGATGTATCAAGGTTGTGATTGTAATAATCCAGTCCTGCCTCGTTTAGTTTGTCTGCGTGCTCTTCGGTTAGCATTCCAAGGGTAGCACACGTCTCGAGCCCGAGTGCCTTGACCGCAGCGACAGCTTCGGCAACGGCAGCGATGTCGCCGTCTTTTGGGCTTCGCCAGGCCGCACCCATGCAAAACCGTCCAGCGCCGTTTGATTTGGCTTTTTTGGCAGCTTCAACGATTTGGTCGACTGGCATGAGGCGTTCGGTTTTAAGGCCGGTTTTATAGCGAGCGCTCTGCGGGCAGTAGGCACAATCTTCGGGACAAGCCCCAGTCTTAATACTAAGCAGGCTGCTCAACTGGACATGGTTGGGGTCATGGTGTAATCGGTGGACCGTTTGGGCTTGGGATACCAAGTCCATGAACGGCAGGGCAAAGAGTTCCGCGACCGTTTCCCGCGTCCAGTCTTGTTGTGAGTTTTCGGGGGCAGTTTGAGTGGTTTGTGTCATTGATGATTCCGTGTAATTCAGCCTGATGCCTACAGTATAACCCAACGTTGCTAGTACGCGGGATAGGAGTAAGGCTGGGAAATGGACGATATTTACCGCAATTTTGGGAGAGTTTTTCGTAACTCTAACCGTGAGCGCCAGCACTTAACGAGTTGCGAGCTCAATCCCTTCGGTCGCAATTTTTGCTAAGTGATTGATTTGTTCGCGATCGATGACATAGGGCGGCATCAAGTAGACCACGTTACCAATAGGCCTGAGAAGGCACTCATTTTTCAAACCGTGTTGATAGACTTTGAGGCCGCGTCGCTCTTGCCAAGGGTAGGGGACGCGATTTTTTTTGTCACTCACCATTTCGGCCGCCAGCACCATTCCGGTTTGTCTTACTTCGGCGACATGCGGATGGTCATTTAAATGGGCAAAGGCCTCGCCCATAAATTTCGCGGTCGTTTGGTTTTCTACAATAGTGTTTTCCGATTCAAACATATCCAAGGTTGCCAAGGCAACGCCGCAGGCCAGGGGGTTTCCAGTATAGCTATGCGAGTGGAGGAAGGCTCTTAGGGTTTCATAGTCATCGTAAAACGCATCGTAGACGGCCTGCGTTGTCAGCACCGCTGAGAGGGGGAGGTACCCAGCGGTCAGTCCTTTGCCTACG
>Ga0214481_100716_pt1 | contig 15956 bp, 12 predicted proteins | sample M1_20Mar14CPVII9_4_FD_165057 | JGI IMG/M metagenome (GOLD analysis project Ga0214481, IMG submission 165057) | Marine eukaryotic communities from Monterey Bay, California, United States - M1_20Mar14CPVII9sort6BwellG10 | ecosystem: Environmental > Aquatic > Marine > Unclassified | place: USA...
TGCACCGACACTGCACCATTACTATTACTGGATGATAAAAATGCACTGCTACCACTGCCATCTAAAGGAATGGTAGAAAAGGTATATCGGTATGAAGAATTCTGTATCAACTTGAAGTGATTGCATACTGAAGAGTTGAAGTGTATCTTCTTTGTTTGTGATTGATACCTAACTAAAGACCTCATGGATCTTCTAGCCACTGATGATACAAACATGATAATTGTACTATCTAATGAATCAATATAGTATATAGTACTTTCCAAACACTATACATAAGTAAGCTAGTTTCAACCAACGTGAGATCTGAGATGCCTTACCTATGTCCCAGTTATCGAAGACTCCCAATTATATATCCTCACATGGGTACACGAATTGACATCGTTCAGATTGAGCAATAGATTAATCAACTCACACATCAGATTGAGTAATAGGTTGTTCAACTTACACATCAATTTGAAGAATATAGTGTTAGGAAGCCTTCAGTCCGTGATAATCCCACACTCTCATAATTTTGCTTATTACTTGTCCTCAAATCTCAAGTTGCATAGTAGTAGATAGATATATTACCATATAATACAATATGGCTATCGGATTTATAGGGCTTGGTATAATGGGAGAGGGCATGGCAGCCCGTCTAATCTCGGAAGGTGTTGCAGGAACAGCTGAGGTACCACTAGTAGTATGGAATCGAACAACATCAAAAAGCACAGGAAAGTTGATACAGAATTCTTCATACCGATATACCTTTTCTACCATTCCTTTAGATGGCAGTGGTAGCAGTGCATTTTTATCATCCAGTAATAGTAATGGTGCAGTGTCGGTGCAGGCGGAATCATCATCTACCGAGTCTATTTATTCTCAATCTCCATCATTAGAGCAGCCACAATCAAGTACTCTATCAGCACTTCAATTTCAACAACAAATTCAACAATGGATGTCAGTCAATCCACGAATAGCACCCTATAAAGCAGAGGAGTTATTATCAAAGTTATGGGTGGAACAGCAAGAGATATTTAGCAAACATAGAGATGGTACACATACTGCATTACAGCCAGATATCATCCTTACAATAGAATTAGTTAATCTCGTGTTACAATCATGGTGTTTTTCAAATAATGGACAAGTATCAGCAGAACGTGCTGAACGGTTATTACATTGGATGGAAGATTTACATACATCTAAATCATCATTAGAGTGGTCTCATCTCTTACCTAAACCGAATTATCAAAGCTATGCAACTGTTATTGATGCCTGGTTTAGAGCAGCTGTTTATGAAAGCAACAATCCAACTTCTACTACAGATGAAATAGAAACAAAGAGTAGGGGAAGAACCAAAAGTAATGTAATATCATCGGCTACAAAAGCAGGCTTCGACTGTGCAAAGAATGCTGAAGATGTACTTATGCATATGCAGCGGATGCATGAAGAGCAAGCACAAGTCGAGGGATACAACTTTGATATACAACCTGATACGAGAGTGTTCAATTTGGTATTAGAATCATGGTCTAAGATCAAAGGAGGTACAAAAGCTTCAGCAACTCGAGCAATGCGCATATTAGATTTGATGCAGGAACTACACTTTCAATCAGCAAATGATTCTTGGCAAGGTGTAGTGCTTTCAAAAGTACAACCTAATCTACAAACATACAAGTTAGTACTATATGCATGGGCTCACGCCACTCACACAGTAGAAGGTCCTGATAGAGCTGAAGAAATACTAAGACACTTACTAAGTATGTCTAAAGCCGGTAATTTAGGTGCTGAGATCCTACCCGACGCTGAATGTTTTCATATTGTTATGAAGGCAAATGCAGACTCTGTTCGTAAGAGGGGTAAAGGAGATGACGGCCTGGCTTCTGTAGAGCGTGCACATAAAGTATCTGATCTTTTAGAGTGGATGGAGATGCTTGCAGTTAGATCAAAGATACAACCTACTACTGAATCCTATCGTATTGCTATATCGGCATGGGTATGGAGTCATCATGTAGATGCACCAATAGAAGCGGAAAAGATTTTAAATAGAATGATTCGTGTTCATGATATGCATCAAAACACTGCAACTGATGCGAGAAGCAGTACCAAGTTGAAGAAGTCCAAACCGCAAGTCCTACCAAGCACACAAGATTTAAACACAATCATAAACTGCTGTTCATATGCAAGAAGGGTAGGGGTAGATAAAGGCGAAGAGGACGATGACAGCCAAGCTCTGAGACAAATTGAACATAAAGAGATATATGATATTGCCGAAAGAGTATTCAAAACTCTCATTGCATCAACATATGCTCAACCAGATTCGGCAACCTTCGCAGGGATAATCAGAGCATGTAACAACCTTTTGCCGAATACTGATGAAAGAGATGACATTGTAATAGATTACTTCCGTTTGGCATATCATACTAATCCTCCAGCCGAGGATACATCTGCTAGAATATCATCAACATCACGAGATAGAATGGCACCACCTCCAGGCGGTGGCTGTGTCGATGCCAATGTCCTGAGACAGCTAAGAAGTGCTCTACCGTCAACTGAACTGTATATACAGATCAGAGAAGAATTCGAATCGTTCCGAAGAAGACATAGGTCTAATGAAGAGTAACGGGTCTAATGAGGAGTAACGATTAAATTCTGATATATTTACAAATGAGCATCTATACAAGCACCTTTTCCCACCGTTTTACAGCCAAAGCACAACATTCGAAGGAACTCCACCGTAATTCTTGTTGAAGAAACTCAAGACTTCTTCTCTATCATATCTCAATGACCAATGAACCAACAAGAAGGTTGTATTTGGAAAAGCCAATATCCAAGGATGGAGCTGTGCATAATGTGTATGTCCCTTTGCTCTAGAGCTACTGTCGAGATCCGAAGAAGGCGGGCCCAAGAACGTCACCTCGTGAATGATATATTTATAAAAACGACATATCTCACGCCATCTTTCCCTAAGAAGATTAATTGTCGTGTCTCCAGTGTAGAATAATATACCTTCATCATATGATTCAGTGATTGTTACTTCCTTCTCATCACTTGAACTTCTTTTTGCTCTGAGAACTGCACCTAATTCACTCTTACTCATTGCTTGATACTCTTCTTTCAGCCTTTGCTTTTCTCTAAATATACCATACGAATTCGCTGGAACTCCCTGTTTATGCGGAGCACTAAACACTTGTATACCGATAGGTGTTGGAGATCCTGTATACTTGTCCTTTGGTAGCATTATTCTCTTTCCGTCGGTAGCACCCAAGAGATTAAACTCACCTAGGGCCTCTATTGTTTCTTCATTAGTCTGACTCGGATCTCCATAATTCAGTTGGGCTTCTGCAAGTAAAAAGCGTTCCACAAGACCTTTTATTCTTTCTGATACAATCATTAGCGCATCTTTACTTGCATGAACTGGAAGAGCCCCGATATGATCCCTATGACCATGAGTTAATAGCACTGTTCGCGGTCGCAAAGAGGATACATGCAATCCAGCATCAAGTGCAATTCCAAGCTCTGGTATAAAGTAAGCTGACGCATCTGCGGATCTTCCTAAGCCAATAAGAGAAAGTGAGTTTTGTTTCTTCTTCTTTGTACTCGCTTCATCACCATCTTCTAAAAGGACTCGTCGGAGAGAATGATCATCTCCAGCAACTCCCTCATTCCAGACAATACTTCTTTCTGCTGCAGTCAATGCATCTGATCTTTCTCGAGGTGGCAGTAACTGTAAACTACCCGCTAACGCTCTTAAAGGTTGTGGGAATGTTCCACTTGGTACTCGTGTTGAAGTTGTTGCATCATCATTATCATCGTACGATGTAGTTGAATATTCATATGTAGCATTACTATTAGAACCCAGATTAGCTTCAAACACTAGAAGATGCGTGTTATCACGATTTATGAAGTTGAAAGAGAGGAGATAGTAACTTCTGTTAGTACATACGCTTGCAAATACAATCAAATAAAAAATATGAAGACCAAATGAAGCACTCAAATATTGGACGCATGAATTCATAAAAACAATACAAACGTGGACTTTCCTGTTTCAAACATTTCGGCCAGCTCTTGTAAGTTTATCTTTCCATCTCTGTCCTTATCTGCCATTAACAATAACTTTCTAGCCACACGGTCTATAGTATTCATTTCCTCATCTTGATCTAATACTCTTCTAGCATGTGCCTGTGCAGCTTTGACTTCTTCCTTGTTATCATCTTGACTACTACTAGATGTACCTTTCGATAATTCTACTACCATACTTCGTGATAAATCAACAAATAAAGTCCTTGCCTCTTCAACACTTAAAGTACCAGATTCGCACACATCATACGCACTGAAGACTTGTGTAATTACTTTCTTCTTTTGATTAGCTCCTCCTGTTAGAGATTTTGCAGCCTCTTCATCTCCGGATAGTAAAGCTAATGTTGTGGATGCTAATGATTGCAATGCCTGTTGTATTTCCGGGGAACTACCAATTGTTGTTGTTGAGGATATGATACATTCATCTTCTATATCAACTTTAGTCGAAAATAATTGAGTAGGATATATAATCGTAGGATTGTTAATTATATGTTTTTTATGTTGTGGAATGTATAATTGTGTACTCTGAAATCCATAGATGAGTGATAGCGGGTAACATAATAATAATATAGCATATATATGCCGATGAACTAAGCTTTGGTATATCACCATGTTTTTATGCGTATTTGTGCACAAGATGTGCTCAAATGTTTATATTCAATTAAAACTGGATAAACTTGCTAAACCACGATAATAGCAACCCAGTAACTCTCGATCAGATACTAAGGAGAATGAGGAAGTTGCAGAGTTGTGGTTCTCTGATAGGGTAAAACCTCAGCAACTCTAATGTGGAATAAATTACCGTTATCGATCGCCAAAAATACCACTCTCTTAAATAAATGAGCTCATCTCGCGACCACTAATCCTCTATCCTCTAGCATTGACGTAATAGCTCTCCTATTATGGTCCAATATCAGCGCTAGATTACAAGAGATAGAGTATTTAACTATATATCAAAAGGATATACTCATCCACTAATCGATCTCCGCCCATTACATAGTAATTACGGTGGCCACTAATCTTTTACAATTTACATACGTAATTGGAGAATAAGAGTACTATAAACCAGTACTATAAACCATTACACATCATGGGCAAGAAAAAGGGTGGTAAGAAGAAGCAAGTTGTCGATGATGACGATGATGATTTCATGGCAGCCTTGAATGAGGCTGCAGCTGAAAACAATAATAATGATGTTGTTGAAGAAGAGACTAAGCAAGATGATACTGCTGCAAAGGAGGAAGAAACTGAAGATAAAGCTGATAATACTACTCCAGCTGCAGGCGATGCAGGCGTAGATGCAGCAGCTGCCTTCCTTGCGGCACAAGGATTAGGAGATACGCCATCGGGAGGAGGAGGTGCTGATAATAAGAAGAAAAAGAAGAAGAAAAAGAAGGGCAAAGGAGGAGGAGGAGATGGTGATGGAGCTAAAGATGAAAAGATTTCTGCCAAAGGTAAATTAATTGCCGAACGTATGGCAAAGCAACGTGAGGCTGAGGAGAAACAACGCGAGGCTGAGGAGGCGGAACGGTTGCGTATTGAGGAGATTGAACGTAAAGAACGAGAGGAGGCAGAGCGTATTGGTAAGTATATGTTGATATAATTAATTTGATATGTAAATGTGATATGGGTATGATTAGGGATTGTTGGTTGCAATTTGATATTGAATATATCATTTTGTATTGTCAAAAGTTTGAGTGTACATTTTATATTATGTCACATTGGCCCCTCACACATCTAAACCCCTACACACTTTTGCATACAGCAAATGAGAAAGAGCGCAAGAAGCAGAAGGAAAGGGAGAAGAAGGAACGTCAAAAGCGTGAGGGTACATATATGACAAAGAAACAGAAACAGCAAGCTGCAATTGCTCAACAGAGATTGGAGGCTATGCGAGCTGCTGGTATGGAGGTGAGTTTATTTATAAAAAAATGTCATATGATAATATCATATGTGCACTGCATATTATGAGCATATCATATGCACACATCAGTGCACATAAATTATATGCACAATATTGCTCATATCTACTAAACTCACCCTAAAACAATTATACATATAGGTACCATCTACTGGAGGTGAGAAGAAGAAGAAACCTGACTATGGAAAGAAGAAGAAGAAAAGCCAGGAGGAATTGGATGCTGAGAAAAAGGCTGCCGAGGAGGAAGCTAAAAAGGCCGAGGAAGAGGCTCGATTAGCAGAGGAAGCTCGATTGGCAGCCGAGGAGGAAGAAAAGAAGAAGGAAGAAGAAGATTCTGGTGACGATTGGGATGCTGATTCTGGAGATGATTGGGATGCCGACTCTGATGCATCCGGTCCTAAATTGGATGCACTCGAACAGCGTCTCCAACAGGCAACATCTGTAGAAGACTCTGATGATGATGAAGATCTTATTGAGAAGGAGAAGCGCAAGGAGAAGGAGCGTTTAGCTCAACTTGGGAAAGAACGGGCAGAGCGTGAACGTCTCCAGGCTATAAAGGACGCAGAGATGAAAGAACAGGAAGCAGAAATGGAACGACAGGAGATACTTGCTGTACAAAAACGCGAAGAAGGCAAGAAACGACGACTAGAACAAGAGAAGGCAAACATAGCAGCGCGTACTCGTGATGATTTACGTTGCCCTATTGTCGTTATCATGGGACATGTCGATACCGGCAAGACCAAGCTACTTGATAAGATTCGTAAGACAAATGTCCAAGAGGGTGAGGCTGGTGGTATTACACAGCAAATTGGTGCTACATACTTTGAGAAGAAGACTTTATTGACACAAACTGAAAAGTTGAATGAGACTGAAAAGTTTGATTTGACCTTGCCTGGTATGTTGGTTATTGATACACCTGGTCACGAGTCTTTTACAAACTTGAGATCGAGGGGAAGTTCATTGTGTGATGTGGCCATTTTGGTAGTGGATCTTATGCATGGATTAGAACAACAGACAATTGAAAGTCTACAAATGCTTCGAAAAAAGGGTACTCCCTTTGTTGTAGCGCTAAATAAGGTTGATAGATGTTATGATTGGAAGACATGTAAAGATACACCCATTCGTGATGCACTCAAGGAACAATCGGAAGGTACTTTACAAGAGTTCCGTAGTCGAGCTGATGATGCCAAACTTCAATTGCAAGAACAAGGTGTGAACTCTAACATCTATTGGGAGATGGGAGACGATGACTGGACAAACTCAGACTTTGTTCCTTTAGTGCCTACATCAGCCATTACTGGAGAAGGTGTTCAAGATATCTTGTTGCTGCTTTGCCAAATTTCACAAAGAAAACTATGGGAGCAACTAATGTGGTGTGCTAACTTGCAATGTACTGTATTGGAGGTGAAGGCTATTGATGGATTGGGCATGACAGTTGATGTTTTGGTTGTGAATGGATATTTGAGGGAAGGTGATAAGGCTGTATTCTGTACACTAGATGGCCCTATTGTTGCTGAAATTCGTGGTCTATTAACTCCACCTCCTAGTCGTGAAATGCGTATTAAATCTGAATACATTCATCACAAGGAGATAAAGGGTGCCTTGGGAGTGAAGGTGATTGGTAATGGATTAGAAAAGGTCATGGCTGGCACACCTGTTATGGTCGTCGGTCCTGACGATGAAGTAGAAGATATCAAGGCAGAAGTCATGTCCGACTTGACACGTTTGCAAGAAAAGTTGAGTACAGATAAGAAGGGTGTCATGGTTCAAGCCTCGACATTGGGAGCACTAGAGGCACTGCTTCAATTTCTTCGTGAGGAGACTGAGCCACCCATTCCTGTGAGTGCTATTGGTATTGGTACTATTCATAAGCGTGATGTGACCAAGATATCCATCATGAATGAAAAGGGCTGTCCTGAATATGCAACAATCTTGGCCTTCGATGTCCCAGTACCCAAAGAAGCTCGTGAGCATGCCGAGGAAGTCAATGTGAGGGTATTCACGGCTGACATTATCTACCATCTCTTTGATCAGTTTACTCGATTTATGGAACAACTTCAGGAGAAGCGGAGAGAAGACGCCGCTGCCATTGCAGTCTTCCCAAGTATTGTCAAAATCTTACCCCAACACATCTTCAACCAGAAAGATCCAATCATTATTGGTGTGGAAGTAGTTGAGGGTATCCTCAAGGTTGGTACTCCACTATGTGTTCCTGCACTTGGTGGTTTACATGTGGGTGTTGTAACATCAATTGAACAGAATGGAAGGGAGCAGGAAACTGCCAGGAAGGGATTATCAGTGGCTATTAAGATTGTGAATGAGAATAATCCAACGATTACATATGGTCGGCAATTCGATGCAAGTCATAGCTTATACTCATCACTTACCCGAGCTTCAATCGATGCACTAAAGCTACACTTTAAAGACAAACTAGAGAATGAAGACTGGAGACTTGTGGTCAAGCTAAAGAAGGTGTATAACATCATTTGAGGAAATTTATTGTCTTTGTTTGCTTGGTTATGACTATGAAGTCGTGTGGAATGGTATCTCCAGTGATTAAAAATAAAGATATCCAAGTTTATGTGCAATCATGTGATCTTTAGTAGTATCTATTAGCTTTATATAGCACACTATTAACCGCATGAGAATTACCCACAGTAAGTTATAATTGCATCAACAAACAAGTTCCACCACGATGCGACGCTTGGAGTTTTTTGGCGATAGACCGTGAATGAGCTGTCATATTTTTCAAACATCGTCATCATGGCTTCTACTAATCAAACACACTACCTGCACTTACAGTGCATTGGAAGTATATAAGAAGTATATGAGATAAATCCTTCATACTTTAATACTTTTGTTGCAATAATAGTCACCTAGAATAATTATGTGTAGAAGAACATCCATGATCGATAGTATCTCATCATCCATTGAGGATAAGGTTGATACTCATGACAATAACAAACTTATTAAAAGCAAAGAACAATCATCTACATCTACCACCGCCCTATTGAATGCCCAACAAAAACTTGCAAAGGGTACTCTATATGCGTGTATATCTATCACCCTCCTCATCACAGGGTTGGCTGTTACATTTCCATTATTGCAAAGCAGAAGAGATGAACTGCAATGTGATTCTCTATGTTATGGATCCATGACATCTGTACGCTCTGCTTTGACATTAGTTGGTACTGCAATTGTTGGGAAATTATCAGATAAGAATGGAACAATACTAGCCAGAACTCTTGGTACTTTGGGTAAAGGATCAGAAGCAAGCGGCAGAAGAGCATGCTTACATTTAGGCACAATAGCTTCATTAGCAGGCTTGGTCATATCGGTCACAATTAACTCATTATATGGATTATGGCTTAGCATTATTCCTAGTGCTTTACTATCACACAACTTTGACATATACAAGAGTCTGCTATCAGAGTTCCACAACGACATCGAGCAAGCTGAAGAGCAAGCAAACAAAGAGGAAGAAGAAGATATCAAGAAGAAAGATAACAAAGATGCTTCTTCTCGATCAGGTTCAGTTGGGAAATTGGGAATGTCAGCAGGTATTTCCTTCATGATTGGTCCTTCACTCGCCGCGTTTACATCTCCTACTTTTCAATCAGCTGCATATTTTGGCATCGCTTGTGCACTAGCTTCGTGGGCAGTCATCTTTTACTTACCATTACCAAATTCAGAGCCGAAAGCTAAATCTGACGAGGATAACACACAGAAGAAGCAGAGTGAATTCACAATAATGAACTTGATCAAACTACAAACACCGAAAGCAAAGGCTGCCATGACACTACTGGTAATAAGGTTGAACATGGCGCTAGCGTTCCACATCTTCAACACAGTTTGGCCAGCCAGTTTGAAAGCAAGGTTCGCATTTGGTCCTTCTGACCATGCTCGCTTCATGAGTTATATAGGCGTAGTTTATGCTCTCTCCCAGGGCTTTGTGGCCAAAAGATTAGTTACTCTATTTGGGAAAGAAGGCAAGGTGTATGTCATCATGCTTTGTTGTGCCATACTTGGCACAGGTAGATACATTGCCTTTTATACAAACAGTCTAGCGGTCATCTACATATCATTTCTTTTCATTATTAATGCACTCGGCACACTGAATACTGTGATTACTGCTGACACTGGCTCTATTGCTCCACGAGACGAGGTTGGCTCATTATTTGGCATCCTACAGGCTGCCGAAAGTGCCGCTGGAATGCTTGGACCTTTACTTGGCGGCGTAATATCACGATATCTGGGAAATGACGCCCCACTTGTAGCAGTTGTTGCTGTGTACGGCTTCTTGTTTGCCTTTACTTCCTATGGATATGAAAGATATGTTATCTCAGCTGCCAACAGTCACAATGTAAAGGAAACTGTGAAGAAGTCAATATAGATACAAGATGAGATACACTTGTCTTTGTCCATGTATGTATATTGTGCATAATGTAAATCATAAGATCATATATTGATTAGCTCTCTAAGATATCTCTTTAAGTCCTCATCTATTTCTGCAGGAGCAACAATAAATCCATTGTCAGCTCTGAACATGATATCCCAAGTATCTCCTTGGAGTGCAATATCTAATGTACTAACAAGAGTCTGCTTGTTAGACGAAGTTGTAACTATTGTTTGCTTTTTGTTGCTGTTTGGCCAGAAAAATAAGCCCTCTGCAATCCAAGCAAACTCAACTCCTTGTTCACCAATCGGCCACATTGAAGCAACTTTTCCCCATTTGGAAGCCTCTTTTGGACATGTAGTACCCATATGTGAATTACTTGGTGTCATATTTATTCTTTTGGCAATCATATCATCTTCTAGCCTCTGAAAGTATGCAGCTGCTTCATTTGATTCATATGTGCTTGGATCTAGTAAGTCAAATGGCTCGTCCTTTAGTAGTATTGCTCTCGGTTGATTGTTAATAGCTTTACTTTGTTCTGGGGATAAACCTCTATATAGAAAGTTGTAGTTTGATTTGACAACACTTCTAAGAAACTTAGAGTTGCATTCTTTGATTATATATTCAGCAATTTGCTTTGTATTAGTTGTAACTATTGGGTAGGATATCTCATCTGCATATGCTTGATTGCTCAACTGTGGAAGTAGTACTGTTGACATCACACTAGCACTTGCAAGAAGATAATTTCGCCTGCTTTTGCTACAGATAATATCATCTTCAGTATATTGTATAGTGTTCATACTACTAAGTTGATGTTTGACTCGAGAGATGTGATGGATATGTCATTTATTTCATATCTAACTATTGATAGTTGCGTCGGTAGAGCGACAAAAGCCGACACCAACGGTGAAAGTAGAACAACTACAAGAAGAAGATCAAGCATTAACACCATGGAAAGAAGCATACTACCAATAACAAATGGGGAGGAGGAGTACAACCATCATCAAAATCATCACTAGCCGCTCTACAGTATTTTCTCCTCTTCTCTAAAGGCGATCAAACGGTATACTGTTACTGAACCACTACCAAGTAGAACAACTACAACAAGAAGCGGTTTAATCATTAACACAAAGAAGCATACTACCAAATGGGAGGAGGACTGTCGACACCTCTACTCAAGCATAACTTTAGATTTCTCCTCATCACTTTGGGAACGTTTGGTTTTATTCAAGTTTACCGAATCCAAGCGACTGTCCAACCAAACTGGATAGACCATAGGTACATGGCTCTATTGGGGATGAGAATGTCGTCCTTATTATCATCTGGTAGGATGTGTGGTATGCCATTAAATTCACATACTGTCAAGTTGCGTGTTAATGGTATATCTACAATAAAATATAGGTTGCCCATTGCAATGACCACACGAAATACTCATGCGGTGGTACCGAGTAGATTGTATAAACCTCTGCAAAGTATATCAGTTGGACGCCGACATACTTGTATATTGTATGCCCAGTTATCGAGTGCATCTAAATCAAGGTTCACCTTGCCAACATCATCGGCGAAAGTAGCATCTACTTCTAAATCTTCATCAACTGCAGCAACTAAACTTCAAGAAAGACAAAGATTAAAGTGGAGAATCATTGCTAGAGTGGCATACTACCTCAGAGTAAGTTGTTGTATTGTTATCTTATTAGTCTCAATCAATAGAGTGGTTGACTATTTTATTTGCGACTTCTTTGTTCACTAACTAAATCTTTGACACATCTGCACTACTTTGCAATTATTTTAAAATGTCCTTCCATATCAATGACACAACACAAACAAACATATACATACATATACATATATCTAGATTCCATTCTTAGTATTATCAGTGTATGGTATTGGATATCAACAAGGTATAATGGATTACTCTCGAGATTCAGATAAGATGGAATCAAATTTATTAGATACAACACTCGCAAGTGTCGGGTGTACTTCACAAGAGGACAAAGATAATGTTTTGGTTGCATATGAAGGTCAATGGCGAAATCTTTTATCAAACTTTCGTCGTCTACATCATGTTCAAGATGAATTATATGATGAAGAACATCGTAGAATGGTCATGATGCATAATGCTAGTGCTGTAGGAGAAAAGATTGTCAAGGTTGCACAATCCTATGTCAAGGAACAGTTAAGAGAGGCAGTAACAAATGTTACTAGTCAATTACCACCTGAAATGTTGGATAATGAACAAATACTTTATGAAGTATTGGATCATGACGAGCAAGTAGATTTATGGACAAGAGCAAAGAAGCATATGAGTGGGCCTTGGAGATTTGTATTGATACCCTCTTCAGTTCCAAATGCCTTTGTTTCGGAAATCCTGCCGCATCGGATCTTCATTACTACTAGTATGTTTACACAATTTGTTGCCAATCAAGATGAGCTTGCATTAGTGTTAGGACATGAGATTAGTCATTTGATACTTGGTCATAGCACGGCACGCAATTCTCTCGAAACGTCCATTAGAACCATTGAGATCTTATTGCTATCACTTGACCCAACCGAAGGTATTTTATCAATTGCATTCATGAGTGTCTTGGCATCTATAAGATCGGCAGTTGGTATGTTTTACAGCCGTGATAATGAAAGACAGGCTGATGAGCTTGGCATCAAGTTGACTGCAATGGCTTGCTTTGACACAAAAGCCGCCTCGAATGTCTTTTATAAAATGCACTTACAGAATGTTGAATCAGGAAGAGAAAGTTCATCTAATAAGGTTGGATGGGGAGGTTTAGCATCTTTCTTTGACAGTCATCCACCAACAAATGAACGATACCAGACTTTATTAGAGGATAGTGGTACTGAGAACAAAGAGAAATATGAAGATACAACCTGTTCTACTCTAAAGACAACGTTCTTAGACGCTATCAGACCAAGCGAAGGCGAACCTAGTATATAAGGTAAGAAGAATTGTCTATCTTATCTTGACCCTTTTCACTAAGTAACAACCAAACTAATCATTCACCAATACACAAACAATCTACACTCCCACATTCCACATCTATATGAACTTTATGAATCAGTAACCCATCTTTTTTATGAACAGTCCATTGCATCATCCACATTTGTATCACAAAGGAGAGAAATTCTGCGGTAGACATTCTCCACGTCATGTTTCAACAATACTAGCTCCTCTTTTGCGATGGAGGTTGGGGTATGAGCTACTTTGGTCGGAGGAGTTGCTTTGGTGGGTGTACCATCCTGGTTTGCGGTCTTGAAATCGTCTTGAGTAACATCATCCACTTCATCTTCAGGATAAACAGTTTCAATCTTGATTGTTGAAGGAACCTTGCAACCTACACCCTTCGCCTGGCGACCATCGTGCCACTTGGCTGCGTTCGCTATAGCAGCTGCTTTACGTGAGGCTCTGCTGGGTGTTTTTCGGGAGGTTTGGTTATTTGTAGTACTACCAGTAGCAGCAGACTGCTTCTTTGGAGTTGACTTCTTTTGAGTTGACTTCTTTTGTTTAGGCTTTAATGGAGATTTGGCACTGCTCTTCACGTTAGCACTACCGCCCTTGTCTTTCAAGGTCTCAGCCCACTGTCTGGCCTTGGCACATGCCTCCTCTCTGGCTGCCTTCTTAGCAGCCTTGGCCGCCTTAACAACATTAGTAGGCATGATGATGGAGTTATGTGATGTGAGGAAGAGGAGAAGAGTTTCATACCGACATTATTGATTTTCGCTATTTTTATGTATCCTTTGCAAAGAAAACCCAACAACGAAAACGGTTCAACCTTCCGATGAGTCGCACACCCTAATCTTCATTCTCATACCACCAAGAGCAAACGGTGCCAGGTAATAAGAAACGGTCTCTACTATCATCTAATGATTTGTCAGTTGTTGCAATAAGTTATGATTAAACCAAACCATGAAAGGTCTTCCCAAGCTAGTGCATCAACCTTATCGAGGTCAATATGATATTGATCGTCTACCCAAGAAGTCCAAGATGGTGCACCCATGTGGTCGAACTATTATAATGCACCATCATCAATCTAGACCGTACTTGTATCTCCAACCGACAATCTCTTATCATCAACCGGTTGTATACTACTACCCACCGTCGGCGGCGGTACCAACTTCTCCAATTGTAGTCATGCCAAGAAGGACAAATAGAAATTTGTTTATGAATAGGAAGAGGAAGTCATGTAGTATCGGCTTGAATAATCACTCTCGACCGAAAGACAAAGGTCGATTGATACTTCAGGAAAACAAACCCAAGAAGTCAAATGCCGAGAAGCCAACAAATAGTGATAATAAAGTGTCACCAGGGCAGGATTCGGTACAAGTGAGTGATAATAACAAGAAGCTTGCCTCTAAGCTATCGGTCGACAGCAGTAAAAAGGACGAATTAAAAGATCGCTTTACTTCTTCTGTCAACAATAATAACATTATTGATGACTCGGAGGAGGATGAAATTGGGGCATGGGTGTATCAACAGAGTCAAATGATAAGAGCTAAGCCTAAGAAGAGGATACATGCTAACACAAAGGCAAAAAGGAGACAATGCAAGCATGATGGATGTACCAACATTGTTGTCAATAAAGGAGTTTGTATAAGACATGGTGCACAGAGGAGAAAGAGACAAACTTGTGGTCATGACGGCTGCTCAAACTTTGTTCTCTGGGGAGAAGTTTGTCGGAGACATGGTGCAAAGAACACTGCAAAGATTTGTATGATAGATGGTTGCACTAAGTATGCAGTTGAGGAAGGGTGTTGCGTCGGGCATGGTACATCTTTTGCGGTTGAGTCTCTTCTCTCCTTGAGGGATGGATTTGTGTAAAGTAAATAGTAATACTGAATGTGCTAGCAAAACTGGGGTGTTAGATACTTTTTATTACACAATACATTCTTCCCACCAATTCATATCATATTTACACAAGCAAAAATTTCTATTCAAAATACATTTATCACAATACATCTCTCACACTCCAACCACATTCACATCAGTGGGCATCAAGTCTCCAATCAATTCAGTAACAGTTGCGGTGCTATTTCTCAGGCTCTCCCTTTTATTAGACCCAGCACTGGTGACACTAGAATGTATTCCTGAAGTCATACTTCCACCATGTGTATTCCTTCTAGTACCCTTCAGACGCTCTCGTAGTTGTTGACTAGCCTTCTTCCGCGCACCGTTATAAAGCACTTCATGCCACAGTCCATCTTTCCCCTTTTCGAGAAACCTGCCACCCTCTGCCTTGACTGATTCAATTAAGAGTTCAGATATATTATACTTCTCCTCCTTTGAAGAGGCTTCGTACCAAGGTCGGAGTTCTAATGCCTTGGCACGGTATTTGATATTACCAGGATGGGAATTGGTATATCCACCACGTCCAAAGAGTACATCATCATCAGTTGGATCTATGGCAATTGTTTCATCAAGCTCGCGACGCTTCTTCTTTTTCTTCTTACTGCCACCAGATTTAAGTGATGATGATGGAGATGTATTACTCTTTGCTTTGGCAGCAGATGATTTTGGTGCATAAGTTGTTGTATTATTTGTTGATAATACAGGCATTTGATCATCAAATATACTTTGAT
>Ga0214481_100718_pt1 | contig 15950 bp, 12 predicted proteins | sample M1_20Mar14CPVII9_4_FD_165057 | JGI IMG/M metagenome (GOLD analysis project Ga0214481, IMG submission 165057) | Marine eukaryotic communities from Monterey Bay, California, United States - M1_20Mar14CPVII9sort6BwellG10 | ecosystem: Environmental > Aquatic > Marine > Unclassified | place: USA...
TGTAAGTGCTTCAGCACATCAAAAGTCGGCTTCAGTCGCAACCTCTGCTTCAGCAGTTGTAAGTGCTTCAACACATCAAAAGTCGGCTTCAGTCGCAACCTCTGCTTCAGCAGTTGTAAGTGCTTCAACACATCAAAAGTCGGCTTCAGTCGCAACCTCTGCTTCAGCAGTTGTAAGTGCTTCAGCACATCAAAAGTCGGCTTCAGTCGCAACCTCTGCTTCAGCAGTTGTAAGTGCTTCAGCACATCAAAAGTCGGCTTCAGTCGCAACCTCTGCTTCAGCAGTTGTAAATGCCTCAGCATACCCTTCGGCCTCATTCGGATCAAAGTTGGCCTCAGTTGGAAAAGAGAAACAAAAGAATCGCAAAAAGAGGAGAAGCCGAAGAAAAAAGAGCAGAAAACGACAACGGATGGAGCGTGGACCAAAGGTGGAAACTTGTGAAAGTAACGATGAGTCGAGTGATGAAAAATCGGAGATCGAAGATGCGGGTTGCCTATCTCACACTTCACCACCCCCTATCTTGCCTTGTTCAAACCAGATTATGCAGAACTCAAAACGCATAACTGGCACTGCTTGCATCGGGCTGGAGCAACCACAGATGGACTCGGGCAAGCCAGTGACGGGCAAGAATAAGGTCCAGCATCGGAAGGAGAATAAGTTCAAGAGACGGATTAAACAAGTGGCTCAGAGCTTGGCAGTCGGCGCAACCGCAGGCTACCATGGGGTATCATATTGGGCCAAGCACGAAGGTCTGTACAACGTACCCACTCCAAAGACGGCAACCACATCATATGTTGGTCAAATGTGTCCGTCAAATGCTGCACTGGATCACCCGGCAAGGAATATTCTCTTACAATACGCACAAGAAGGATGTCCCGTCGAAACTGGAGAGCCGTGGACACGAGAAATGATTGAGGCGGCAGTAATGCGAGGACCACATGTGTCGGCAATGGTTCCAGAGGCAATGAACCAACTGCAATTAGAGGTAGCGGAGAAAGAGAAGAATGATCAAGTCCGAGTCGTTAATTGGGACGATATCAAGGATAACTTGCCGAAGGAGCTCAAGGTATCACCAATTGCCATGATACCACATAAATCAAGAATGTTCCGGGCGATTCTCGACTTATCCTTTGGCATTCGATTAGAAGATGGCGCACAAGTACCATCTGTGAATGAATCCTCAATCAAGACAGCGCCAAGAGGGGCCATCGATCAATTGGGACAATCCTTGGACCGAGTAATTCATGCCATGGCTCAAGCTGAACAAGATGCCAAAGTCTTCATGGCAAAGTGGGACATCAAAGATGGTTTCTGGAGACTCGTTGGCAGAAAAGGAGAAGAGTGGAACTTCGCTTACGTCCTCCCCCAAGAAGAGGGCAAGCCTATCAAGCTCGTGATCCCTACATCACTTCAAATGGGATGGATCGAGTCACCACCATACTTCTGTGCAGCATCCGAAACTGGCCGAGACGTCGCACAGCAATATGCTGAGGCTCCGGTGGGCTCACTCGAAAATCACAAGTTCATCGCCCACTCACTACAGGGGGAAGACTACGAGACCTTCCAAGGCCAAGGTTTGCAAGACCTTCGCTATTCAATCGAGGTATATGTGGACGACTACATCTCTCTAGCCATGCCACGCACCAAGGAGGATCTGAGGCACGTAGCAAATGCTGTGATGAAAGGCGTCCATGATGTTTTCCCGGCGGATCAGGTAGCAGAGAATGATCCCCTATCCTACAAGAAGATGCTCAAATTGGAATCAATGTGGGCATTGACAAAGGAGATTCTTGGATTTACGTTCGATGGCGACAACAAGACAATTTGGCTTGCTGAGGACAAACGAGAAAAACTCCTGGCAACACTCCATCAATGGCTGCGCCAAGCTACACGGGAGAAGGGAGGCATCAAGTTCGATGAGTTTCAATCAACAATTGCAAAGCTCCGACACGCCTTCATCTCTATCCCTAGTGGCAAGGGATTGCTATCACCTTGCAATGCAGTTCTTCGTAAACAGCCCAAGTACGTCTAATTCAGGTGTGATACCTTATTCCTGCTTTGGCAGGGTGCAGTTTACCTGTTGTCGAATGTTCACTACCCCTGTGTTGTGCGCAACCTTAATTCTTTCTCCCAGTAGTAAGTAGTGTTTGGCACAAAGTTTGCTCCTAAGTATATAATGATTGCATCCATCGTATGTGCATTTCCTAGGATATCTTCTCCCTCCATGACGAAGACAATATTCACCATTTTTGCCAACTCCATTGCCTCTGCTCAATGCTTTACAACCCTCAACTACACACTTCATCTTTGGAATATATTTTCGTTTTCGTTTTACTGGCTTCATTTTGATCTTAGCGGTAGTATTATTGGTAGTGGTGCATATCTCTTTGAGGTTTTTGCATTTTGCAATGTCTATTAAACCACATATGGCATCTATTTCGTCAGCTTTTAATTTTAACAAATTACTCATATGTTAATCTTTTAGAATTAGATGCCCTATTGTATCTTATTTTGTTTGCAAAATAATCTGGGTTAAATTCTTTCTTCCATCTCATATCTAAGATACAGGTAATAATCTAATACTCTTGAATTCTTTCTTCATAGGTCCTCTTTATACATTCTCTTTTGGAAAGCAAAGATCTTCCATGTTGGAGGATGCTTATGATCAACAACAAAGCAAGAGAAAATCTTTCTTCCATCTTCCACAAGTTTGGTGTCTTTTTTATGAGGGGTGCTTAAGGCAAGTGTCTTGAAAAATTTCTTTTGGTATCTATTTGGCTATAAACGGCTTTTTATTCTTAATCGGCCACACACACACGGACGGAACACAATTTCATCGGTTTGGAGTTACCTAGGCTAGGTAAACTGACATTATCTTGGTAGATAAACATTAACATTGGAATCATGACTACACGTGGTCAGTTGGAATATCAGCATCTCAGATATGTACTGCTGGTCGACCCCCGAGTCCAGTGATATTGAGTATATTCTCCGTGTGGAGAACCGAACAAACTTGCGCTTGTTGAAGACGCTTGTACGTTGCCCAGGATTAGAATTAAGAGAGACAACATTTACCAATGAGGATGGAGATGAAAGCACTCTATATCGGAGCAACATATTGAGGAATAAAAGCGGTAGATTCCTTCCAGAACAATGGATAGAACTGGTATGGTCAGTTTACCCTAGGTAACTGCAACAGCTTTCTCCTCCTTCGGGGCAATTAACAATAAATAGTCGGATGGGACCTAGAAAAGATACCCCCAAAAAAAGATTCAATCATTACTACGAAGCAAGCAACAAGAGCCACGAGCGGTTTGGGTGCTTTATGGAGTGATGGTGATGATGTTATTGATCACTCCTCCTATCTCTAATGCCAGGTTTGTTTACTACACATAGTTACATTAGCAATAAAAAATAACTTATAATGTAGAGGGGCCAATAACTTAGTTGGGGCTCGTCAGGGGGCTCATCTCCTTTTGATACCCTACTATTAACTTTTATAAATTATTATCACGATGTTATAGTTACGAGGCTGATCGTTAAAGCCGTCGGTGGAGACAATATAAGTACTATATAATTATTCTTATAAATCTTTAATCACTATTGAGCAACAAGTTCATTGCAATTGATGTATCTACAATATTATAATACCTACCGATAACTAAACTTGAAGCATTAATTATACATTAATATCACTATAACTTATTAGATACACTTATTCAATAGCAACATATGGTATTATTGGTGATTTCACACAAGATGGTACTGTTAATAAAGACACTGCCCACTGCTCATACTCTATCATGTATATGCTCAGCTCGCCCTCCAAATAAAAGTTGGCGTCTGTATAGGGAATATCATAGCATTTGTCTCAAACAACGTGGTCGATCATGGGCTGAGGATTGTGATATGAAAGTAGGTAATTTAATGAACTTGGATATCTACAATTCTATCCATCGTAGTGTTGATGGTATAATAGCTTATCTGGATCAGGAGAGTGATGTCGTGCAAGGATTAGATAAGTTGTACAATGGAGGTTGGGGGTTCTGACACACAACTTTTGGTTGTCAGGTCCAAATTGGGCATAAAACATCAGAACTACTCTTACTGTTGATATGAGGCATTTATTTTGACTTTGAGGGACATTTTTCTGAGTTTTGGGGCATTAATTTCGATTGTGCATCTTTAATGTATCTTTTCATATTACATGCCCCTGATCATATTTAAAATTCGATGTTTATCAAATTATGCCCCTTGTTTATTTTATCTTTTAGACCATTGTGGCTCTGATATGCCTTAGCTCAAACGACATATGAATAAAAGGGATTATTGACCAACTTCTTATGCCCACTCAAACTATGCCTCTCAACAAGACCATAATAATTCGATGTAGGACATATTTATTTGATCATCATATTATTATTCTCCACCACGTGAGCAGGAGACCAACAATTTCACACATAAGGCAGAAGGAGGAAGAGAGAGCTCACTTTCATAACATGTGAAAATAAACAACAGCTCAACCTCTACCATCACCACCTAACAAATACCATCATCCAAGTGGCGTATCTGATCGTATATATCATCAGCCGAGCGATGACAATAGACCGACGACCTCTATACTGAATCAATTCCTTCGTATTGCAATTGCAATTCATTATTATTGATGACGATATGGACAGAACAGAACAACTTAAAAAATTAGGTAAAATTCAGTAAAATTAGCACTCTATGCAACTAAACAGACAAGTTCAACCAATATTGGAGTCTTCATACGCCGATGATGTATAACCAGACAGCGTCGCACATCATGTTTATTGACGACGATGATGATGAGAGGTGAGTACATATACTATATGTAATCGGCATGGCCATTGCAAATCGATTAACTACTATTGTTGTAGAATACTAACAACCGTATTGATGTCATGCCAACCCATTATTCCTATAGCTTGGTGGCGGCGTGGAGAGTTCGACATTGCACATCGATAATAGAAGGTAAGATTTTGTGGCTGTGTATATTAATGATTTAAACTACACCAACTAACCGTACACCACCTCGTCGAACGATAGATAATACACCTGCTGCATACGATGGCTAGTTGGATGATAGATAGCGGCGCCCCTGTGTTGTACTAGTAGGCAGTTAGTAGTAGCATAGTACTGGGTGGCGAAAAGAAAAAACGGTGAAATTTGCACATAATACTAAATTAGTACATGGTCAATTTAAGATTCTCAGTGAATAAATACCTAGAGCAAATAAATTCGATCGAACACTTAAAGTGCTGGATTAGTACAGCCCCGATGTTCGATAAAAATAGGGCATTAATGTCCCAAACTCAACTTAAAAACAAAAATGAAGGGACATTGTCAGGTGAAAAATGGGTCCACCTCCGGGGCATTGAAGTCCATCTAAATCAGTTGATCTATGGGACATATGAGTACTTCTGATGAAGTGGACAAGCCAAGTGCCAGCAACATGATCATTTTCAGGAAGAAGAAGAAGACTATCAAGAAGAAGAAGAAAAAGAAGTCCCAGCACAAGCTTGAACTTGAAACGATGATGGTTGGACAGTCTCAAGAGACATCACCATCTCTTCCCGACGTGATCAAGAGAATGATCAAAGAGGCTGTGGTACCTCGTGCCTCAATGATGCCGAGGAGGGAGATCAAGAAGCTCAAGAAGTGTCGCTGCAAGAACAGCAGACGGAAGTTGTGAAACGTACGACTGGTATGGACAGTGCCGTGAGCTTGAGTACCGCGTACAAACACCTAAAAGGGCCCTAGGTCAGCTCTGACCAATCTAGTTTCAAATAAGAAAGGGAGGGAAAGAAGGGGTAGATGAAGGCAAAGCAAACGACTTGAGTTCTCCTACTGAAGACCATTTGGAGAAAGGTAAATTGATTACTCAACCCTCAAGCGGTGGTGATGCAAAACAAAATCTAGTTGACGGTGAGGGAAAAGTTGCTGACACCTTGATGTCGTATAAACTCCCGTTCAGTGCAACCAGATTATCATGTTCACTTAATGCATTTAAATCTGAGATGAAGTTAACCACTGCCATTACAAAACGTGAGAAGTGGCTGTGTGATGGTAATAAATGGGATGACATTATGCCATCTAGAGATATTCCAACCAATATTAAGTACATCGTCGTTGATGTAGAAACACATGATTGGAAGGACGGCGGTCCTTGTAATGGTCGCATTGTTAAGATTGCATGGATGGTATTTGACTGTAATATGAAATGCATTGAATCTAAGCGGTCAGTTTACCCTAGGTAACTGCAACAGCTATAAATTGTCCTTCTCCTTTGTGGTCATTTAAGAATAAACGCTTGCTAAAATAAAAAATTCGGCGGATGAACGGTGATTGCACAGAAAAGATATCCACCAAAAATTGTGATACCGCCGAGAGTAGTATACTATGATATGCAGTGATGGGTGATCTTTGTGGTGAATGGTATGATCTAAAAGCCTTCTTGATTCCATACAGGCTGAATATGCATCTATTGTTATTTACATATAATTACAATCAGTATTATACATAATAAATCCATGTAACGGTTGGATGACTTAGGGTTGGGGCTGTATAAGTATTGTAGCATCCTAGGGCTTTTATAGTATTTGTACAGCCTTTGCAAATAATATCAAAGTGTTGGACTTAGCGTTGGGGCTGTATAAGTACTTTGATAGCGTTAGGGCTTTCATAGTATTTGTACAGCCTTTGCAAAAAAATGATATTGTTGTACTTCAATCATCTTCATGTTCTATAATATCGTAAATTTATAACCATGCATCATTGATCAACAAGTTTATTGCAATCGGATCAACTACAATATTATTTATTATAACTTCTGATAACTACCATCAATATGATTGGGATTTCTACAAAAGACGATAATGGTGGGGATGATAAAAGTGTATCTTCTGCTGTGGATGATATTTTGAGCCATCTTTTTCATGTCAAATTTATGATATAGGTGAGTTCACCTATGTGTACTTTCATCACTTAGCTTGTTTACTGATCTCTTCAGTTTACCTAGCCTAGGTAGCTCCAAACCAATTTACTTGTGTTCTGTCCATGGCCAATGTCAATTGGATACGCATTCGAGTACTGCGTACGCTGTATGTATGTACGTACATTACCTCTTACTTAAGAAAAAGGGCCCAACTTTAGTTGGACTCACAATATCTAAATATAAAGAACAAATTGTCATCTACAACAACGCTCATAGCGTACATTACACATCCGTAATCTCATAGATTAACAGTCTCGTCGCTTTCCGCTGACGATTCTAGGATTAAGAGTTTTGATTTGCGCAGGACATAAGTCGGCCAATCAATTCTTGGGATTAAGAAGTTTGATTTTGCAGGACATAAGTCGGCTAATCAAGCACTTAATTAACAGTTAGAAAGATCGGGTATTGCAGGACATAAGTCGGCATATCAGACACTTATTCCTCTTTTGGATTGGAGTTAAGCACAGCTTCTTCAGTCAACCGTGAATTATCTACAAAAGGATATTTGATAGTTTTCTCATCATGACTACGGCTAATGCAGAGTTTGAGCACATCATGAATGTAATTTTTGGAGTCGGCACGCCGGCCCAACTATTATGCATTGAGAACGGGATTACTAATCTCCGTAAATTCAAGGTAAAGTTTAGGAATATCCGTGACCTTGAGTATATTGATAGTACTACGAACACTAAAGTTAAACTATCTGATGATGATTTCGAGGAGCTCGAGGCTCTTGTGCCATTCTTGCACCACTTGCAGAATGAGTTAGGCGTTATTTCAAAGAACCCAGTAGACATTACACAGCACTCACGTGAGGATTTCTTGTGCTACTATGACAATGTATATGACGTAGATAATCCGACTCAATATAACCAAGCGTTAGCGCAGGATGCCGAGAAGCATGCGGAAGAAATGAAGATATTAGCGGCCCGTACTGCCAATGCAATGACCACTACTGTAGGAACAACAACTACCGCCAATACAGGTGGTGGCAGTTCAAGTGGAGGCACATCTGGAGGTGGTGTAACTAATTCGAATGATCATTATAAAGCGGAGTTGAAGGCCCTTAAGAAAGCAGGAGTTCCCGACGTCAAGAAATACATGGAACTACTCAATGACGATGCTTACTCAACATGGTGGAAAAAGTTCACCAATACAGCCAAGCTTCAAGGTTTTGAAAATCAATTGAATCCCAAGTATGTCCCAAACACACCTGAAGAGAAGGAGGTCTTTGATATTCGTCAGCAACATCTCTATGACATTCTCAGCAAGATTTTACTTACGCCTAAGGGTAAGGATATCTTAAGTAATCATATCCTTGATAACAATGCACAGGAGGTTCTTAGTGAATTGAAGGAACATCAAACTGAATCCGTCATTGCCACACGTCGTCGGCGAGAATGTTTGCAACTGATCCTAAATTCCAGGATCGATCCCAGTCAAAACGGTGAAAGTCAAATTGTAGAGTTTAAGGAATTGATGAGGACATATGAATCATATTTAGGGAAGAGCATGGATGAGGCTACAAAACTCTCATATCTTGAGGACTTCTGTTCCAGTGCACCTGGTATGAAAAATATTCCTAGCTTAACAGCCATTATCCAGAAGGCGACAAAGACTACCCTTTCAACGGCCACACAAATGGAAATCGTTGAGAGCCAAGCGCTGATGGAAGATAATGCGGCACTACTTCCCCAAGTTGATGGTCGTATGCGTGAACATCGTTCTGTCAATATAACGAATTTTAATCCGTTACCAGCAGATAATTCTGACGAATTTCCGCTTGACAATGGAGATGGTTTTATCACTGTGTATATGGGCGATGTTAGGGGACAGCTACAACAATCGCATAAGCTCCCGAAGTCGTTATGGGCGGCTTTCACGCAAGACGAGAAGAAAATCTGGTTGAGTTTTAGTGTAGATACACGGAAACGAATTCTTGGCTGTCTTGATAATGAGCCTTCCAGCCAACAGAACGAGGATCAAGCGTCTCCCATGTCATCTGCTGTGCGCCAACATGCTCAGCCACGTCACCAATCCCGTCTCAGATCATATAATCGGCGGCCAATCAACGGACAATCTCATCGCACTAACCAACAACGTCGGGTGAGATTGACAGACCGTTATGACTTGGTAGGTGAACCTGGCAATGGTGGTGGTGATAACAACCAAGATTTCAATGTACAATTGGTTGATCAATATAATACCGCTGGGGAATCTAATGCAGTAACCACTGATGAGGTTGCAACTGACGAGATTGTCCCAAGACCTAACACTGAGTTAGATGTTGGTACCGCAATGTTCACGTCTAATGCTACTTCATCTCCACCAGAGACTGCAAACAATACTCTTTTTATTAATAACATCAAGTCAAGTAGCGTTGACAGCACAGTCACATGTAATCCATTTGATGTCAGACGTTTGTTGGAAGATCGTCCACCTTCAAATGAAATTGCTTCGGAAGATGGGGAGCTTACTCCTTACTGCCCTGTGCCTATCAGTCAGCCTTCTAGTGATGGCAACGACGTACCAACCTCCTCTACGTCAAAATTTAAGTCTACGAAGTCAATTTTGCGGAAGCCATCCTTCAAACAAAACAAGAAAAAGGGCATTCCATCTGTCATGAACGCATTTGTCACCATTCTCTCGTGTGTCTGTCTATTAGGCTGTCTACCGCATTCATCTGCATTTCCATTTAATGAGATTCCTCCTCCAGATCTTGAATGTAACACAGTTGAATTTGTCGACGTTGACGACACCGCATCGCGTGGCTCATCATCCAATGTTGAAATCAAGGTTACCCGTAGTATACGGGAAATGTCTGCCGGAGGGAATACAACAGTCAATGGTGGTGCAAATGGATGCGTCGCAGGACGTGAGTTGATACCAATTAGTTACACAGGTGAAGATGCTAATGTGATGGGCATTGACAAGCACCAACTCAGTAACCTGCCCATTTGTACATGTGCGGGAGTGCATGATCTGTCCGACGGAACGTCTATCTTGTGTATTTTTAATCGATATGCTTACCATGCTGATGGCAGCACCATACATTCTAAGATTCAACTGCAAGATAATGGTAACTTTGTTGACGATAGTCCTATCAAACTTGGTGGAACTCAAAAGATTGTCACCCCAGGAGGAATCACGATGGCTTTAAATGTTATTCGAGGACTGGCGTCACTGAGACTTAGACGTCCCACAGATGAAGAGTTAGCAACTTTAGAACCTGTTCACATGACTAAAGATGTCCCGTGGAATCCCAGTAAGTATGACTCGGCTCCTTCCATCGATGAAGATTGGTTTGCTGCGTTTACCGACTTTTACTCTCTCCTCCCAGCTACGGAGATATTGCGAAACCACAATAACATCTCTGTCTTCGGTGCTAACTCAACCCTCATTCCGCGGGATTACGATTCTTTACGACCTTACTTCCTTGACATGCCATCCGATGTTGTCCGTCTGACTTATGATGCGACTACACAATATTACTCTAATTACTCCGCTAGTGCTGGTCAAGTCCATATGTATAAAAGTCCATACCCGGCTGCAAATGTTTTTTGACAAAGTGAAGATGTATCCACGGATACTTTGTATGCGGACATTACAGCATGGGGAGGTGCCACTTGTATGCAAGTTTTTGTTGGTACTGACTCGCACTATATCCATGGATACGAATGTCGAACAGATAAGGAGTTTGCGAGGATCCTTGAGGATGAAATCCGTTTTCATGGTGCCCCAAATCGAATTTTGAGTGACATGGCCAAGGCTGAGATTAGCAAGAAAGTAGAAGAAATATTGAGAAAATACATGATCGATGCGCATCAATCAGAGCCTTATCAGCAACAGCAGAATCCCGTTGAACGTTCCATTCAAGATATCAAACGATATGCAAACTATGTCGCTGACTACAGTGGTGCTCCTCCTGAAGCTTGGGTACTCATTGTCCATTATGTCATGTACATCATGAACCGTACCGCTCGCAGTGTACTCAATCATCGCACACCTTATGAGAAGCTATATGGACAGACGCCCGACATCAGTGTCATGACCCAGTTCCAATTCTGGGAGCCAGTGTTGATCCACAATCATCTCACTACATTCCCTTCTACCTCTTCCAAGATACTCGTTCGATTCGTTGGTTTTTCAGACTCGGTTGGAAATGCAGGATGTTGTAAAGTATACAATGAAGCTACGGTCAGACCCTTAGCAGAGCACTACTATTCCGTCTTGATGAACGCCTATATGAAAAGTATGAAGTGGAACCTTTTCCGTCACGCCCAAATGGGGAGCCTGATGACGTTCCCGTTGGTGAATTGGTCAAGTCACGTGGAAATTCTGAACAAGGAAAACCAAGCCCAATTCCCATTGGGATCGAGAAAATGTTAAATCGAACCTTTTTGCTACGAGAAGAGACAGATGGAAGTCGTCGCCGTGCGCAAATCACTGCGGTGGTAGAGGAATTTAAAGGTCAGCTCGATTCTGACCCACAGCGTGTTAAGTTCAAGGCAAAGATTGGTGGAAGCAACTTCGAAGAACTTATTGAATACAATGATCTCATGGAACTCATTGAAGAGCAGAAGGAATATGATGTTGGCACTTGGCGTTTCCGCAAGATCCTGGACCATCGTGCCCAAAGAATAAGAAGGAGAAATGGAAAGTTCTAATTGAATGGGAATCTGGGGAGCGTTCATGGGAACCAATTACCAACATCTATGCTGGAGATAAGTACATGCTGGCTGAATATGCTCGTGATCATGATCTAATTGACAAGTGGGAAGGCCCACGTATGAAAATTAGAGCAGCAGCAAAGAACAGCAAGACTCTCCTCAGGATGATTAGGCAAGCCAAGCTAAAGTCGTTCAGAACCACCCCAGTATATAAGAATGGACACAAAGTACCTCGTAACCATCAACAAGCTATGGACTTGGATCGAATCAATAACAACACCAAGTGGGCGGATGCTGAAAAGCTTGAGAAGAACCAGTTGTTTGAGTATGAGACTTTTGACGACCGTGGTCATAGATCGTCCAATAGAGCACCTGACGGATACAAGAAGATTAATCTCCACTTTGTCTACGATGTCAAACATGATGGTCGATTCAAAGCTCGTGTTGTTGCAGGTGGACACCTAACTGAGACTCCTGTTGAAAGCATTTATTCAGGGGTTGTGAGCCTACGTGGTATACGGATTGTAACATTCATTGCCGAACTGAATAACCTTAAGGTATGGCAAACTGACATTGGAAATGCATATCTTGAAGCCTATACAAATGAAAAGGTATACGTCATCGCTGGACCAGAATTTGGGGAGCTCGAAGGACACATCTTCGTTATCAGAAAGGCCTTATATGGTTTGAAAACTAGCTCGGTTCGATGGCATGAACGTTTTTCTGGAGTCCTACGTGATATGAAGTTTGTACCTAGTCATGCTGAACCTGATATCTGGATGAGAGACATGGGTGATCACTATGAATACATTGCTACGTATGTTGATGATTTGACTATTGCATCACGCAATCCTCAAGCCATTATTGACGTCCTCGAGGGCAAACCAAACAATTTCAAGCTTAAGGGAACTGGAGAAATTGATGTCCTACTTGGTTGTAATTACTTCCGTGATGACAATGGCCGCCTTTGCTATTCCCCCAAGAACTATCTAAAGAAGATGGGCGACCAATACAAATTACTTTTTGGAGTAAAGCCGAAACATTATGCGTCCCCACTCGAGGAGAACGATCATCCTGAACTTGACGAATCGGATTTTCTAGATGAGGATGAAACTCGAATTTACCAATCCCTTATTGGCTGTACCCAGTGGGTAATACAACTTGGACGTTTCGATATTGCTGTACATGTTGGAACTCTCTCGAGCTTCCGTGCTAAACCTCGTCGTGGACATCTTGACCGTATCAAGCGTGTGATTGGTTATTTATCAAAGATGGATCGTGGAGCTGTTTGCATTCGTACCTATATGCCTGACATTTCAGATGCTGAGATCAATAGATATGATTGGTCCAAAACTGTTTATGCTGGTTCTGAGGAAGAGATTCCACATGACATCCCAACACCTTAAGGGAAATCTGTCAAACTTGTCACATATGCTGATTCTAACCTTATGCACAACATTCTTGATGGAAAGGCTGTCACGGGTATTCTACATTTCGTCAATCAGACTCCTTTTGATTGGTACTCGAAGAAACAAGCAACTGCTGAAACAGCCACTTACGGTGCTGAAGAATTAGCTGCAAGGACCGCTATAGAGCAGAGCCGTGCCAACAGGTTGACCTTTATGTACCTCGGGGTACCAATTGATGGACCATCTATCCTGCTCGGAGATAATGAGTCCGTTGTGAGGGGAGCGACTGTCCCACACAGAAAATTGAATAAGCGCCACTTGATTCTCTCTTGGCACTATGTACGTCAAGCCATTGCCACTGGTACGTATGATTACGTGCACATTCCTGGCAAGATCAATCCTGCCGACATCCTTAGTAAGCATTGGGGTTATCGTAATGTTTGGAGCATGTTGAAGCCAATTCTTTTCTGGTACGGTAACACTAGAGATATCCCTGAGTAATATGTATATCGAATGGTAGGGGAGTGTCAATTGGATACGCATTCGAGTACTGCGTACGCTGTATGTATGTACGTACGTTACCTCTTACTTAAGAAAAAGGGCCCAACTTTAGTTGGACTCACAATATCTAAATATAAAGAACAAATTGTCATCTACAACAACGCTCATAGCGTACATTACACATCCGTAATCTATAGCCAATTAAGAATAAAAATTACAGTTTATTGCCAAATAGATACCAAAAGAAATTTTTAACCAATATTTAAGACAGTGCATAGATAAAATCTACCATAAAGATACAACGAAGACAGTACCAAATTTAAGCATACCAAATTTAAGCATCGCAAATTTGCAAACATGGACTGCATACACATCACAAATTTACAAACATGCTTGTACTGATTGCCTTATAAATTGTTTGTTCCTTGTACAGGCATTGAAACGGTATTCCTATTAATACCAATACCTGTCTGTCTGCACTTGGGGCAATTCGGTAATTTATTTTCCCACACATGTTGTTTTAAGCACCCTTCACAGCAGATGAAATGCCCACACATTATGTATAAAGAGGACCTATGAAGAAAGAATTCAAGAGTATTAGATTATTACCTGTATCTTAGATATGAGATGGAAGAAAGAATTTAACCCAGATTATTTTGCAAACAAAATTAAGATACAATAGGGCATCTAATTCTAAAAGATAAACATATGAGTAATTTGTTAAAATTAAAAGCTGACGAAATAGATGCCATATGTGGTTTAATAGACATCGCAATAAACTCATCAAAAACACAGTGAGAGTCAACACCATATTTAACCGCACGTTCAGTTGTAATACCATGAACAGAAGTAGCCTTTTGTGCAATCTTGTCATACCCATGGGGCTTAAGCAGATACTGCTTAGATTCAATGCATTTCATATCACGATCAAATACCATCCATGCAATCTCAACAAGGTCGTACTTGCAAATACACCTGCCACCAATTGTATTACTGTTATCGACGCCATCCAGGATGAAGACACCACGGCCAGGCACTTTCACTTTCAATCTTCCTACCAAACTGTCAGTCCAGGCTTTGTCAAAATCGCGTGATATATATTCAAATGAGTTATCATGTATATCACTCCCGTTGTCATCAAGCCATCTCAAGTAATGCAGCATCTCAGAATCTTCTATACAATTGTCTTCTTGCCATTTTCTCTGAGTGACCCAGTCTTCTTTATCAAACACTGAATAAACCCTCTCCATCAACGTACGCCGACTCCTAATAACTTTAGTGAGTAATTTTGTAAGAACCAGCCGAGATCTTTCCAAAGCATCCTTTGACTCTGACGTCATGTCGTCTAAATGCAGGTATGCGACCAACAACTTTGATTCTCTCAACAACCAAGTTCCATTGTAGTCATACCAAAGTTGCACCGCTACTTCTGGATTGCTTTCAAAGTCAACATCATTGTAATAATCTTTTCCTGGTACCTCCCACACTTTAGTCTTCTCAAAAGAACAAGACATATCCTCCCGCTTCTGCTTAGATCGAGCTCGAATAACGATCTTTAGAGCTCTATCCTTAGCCCTATTCTGAGGTTTATTCATTCGAGCTTTGGCCTTAGTCTTTGCTTGAGTGGTCTTCTTTCAGGTTCTATCATTCTCTTTATTTCGAGGTTCATTCATTCGAGCTTTGGCCTTCTCCTTTTCTTCATCAGCCCTTTGTTGGCTTTGTTTCATCCTCCTGTTTTTTTCGTATGCAGCTTTACGTGCCTTCTCAGGTTTCTGTATCTCTTCAGGTGATTTGCCTGTATGCTTACTGCGACGAGACTTCTTGCCTATACCCCCTCCAATCATCAAAGCATCACCTAAACCATAGAATGAGAGAAAAGGGCAACCTTATTCCTGCTTTGGCAGGGTGCAGTTTACCTGTTGTTGAATGTCCACTACCCCTGTGTTGTGCAACCTTAACTCTTTCTCCCATAGTGTTTGGCACAAAGTTTGGTCCTGAGTATATAATGATTGCATCCATCGTGTGTGCATTTCCTAGGATATCTTCTCCCTCCATGACGAAGACAATATTCACCATTTTTGCCAACTCCATTGCCTCTGCTCAATGCTTTACAACCCTCAACTACACACTTAATCTTTGGAATATATTTTCGTTTTCTTTTTATTGGCTTCATAATTTTATTGGTAGTGGTGCATATCTCTTTGAGGTTTTTGTATTTTGCAATGTCTATTAAACCACATATGGCATCTATTTCGTCAGCTTTTAATTTTAACAAATTACTCATATGTTTATCTTTTAGAATTAGATGCCCTATTGTATCTTAATTTTGTTTGCAAAATAATCTGGGTT
>Ga0214481_100720_pt1 | contig 15931 bp, 19 predicted proteins | sample M1_20Mar14CPVII9_4_FD_165057 | JGI IMG/M metagenome (GOLD analysis project Ga0214481, IMG submission 165057) | Marine eukaryotic communities from Monterey Bay, California, United States - M1_20Mar14CPVII9sort6BwellG10 | ecosystem: Environmental > Aquatic > Marine > Unclassified | place: USA...
GTATCCTTCATAACTTTTCAACAACACAAGATATGAGCATAGTTCTTAGTGATTTGGAATGCTGGCAGTCTCCTCTACCCAATGGTGATATTATTATTAAACTCTATTTTAGCTCAAAACATATCAATGTACCTCTCTATGTACTATTCTTTGTTTTATCGCTAAAATCACCTTTTCACTCAACCGGTACTAGGATACAAAGTAGTGAAATGGCTCAGCCAGTCAGCCAGATCCCACTCCTAATACAAAAAATAAAGCTAAAACTAAAACTTATGTCTGATAAGTACCACCTCATCTAAAATATCCAAATGCTCTTGCTGCAAATGAAACATTCTTAGTCTTACGTCAACTTTATATTATGTACCTACAATAATCACCCTATCTTACCAACATATATTCTCCTTTGACGTGTAGAGCTAGTTTCTAATATCAAACTTCTTTGAGTCAAGATATCAAGGCCAACAATACCAGCAGCACCCTTGTATGGCGTTCTTCCATCTCCGAGTAGCTGTGTAAATACCGGCAGATCTCCAACGGCAACTTGAATCTTATCCCAAGGCATGAAGTCCGATGGTGGGGCAGTGAATGATGACTTAGTCTTTTGGCCGCCGACATAGCTCAATTGAATATCAGTTGTTCGCAATAACTGACCTGTCACGGCCGGTTTCTTTCTCCATGAACCATCATTTTGTGCAGGTAGTCCAAGCAGCTTTGCAGCTTGCCAGTTCACCACGGAGAAACTTGCACCACAATCTACAACGCCCAAGAATGGCTGAGTTGCAACACCCTCACCACTACTATCCTTGGTTGATAATGCATTTACCAATCTAAAACCGAGCAGCAACGTTTCGTTCACAACAAGTGCATCTATCGACGCCAAGTTATTCTTTTTGGCAACACTTTCTACTGTATGCGGTTTCCATAGACGTAACCTACCAGCGGGAAAGTCAAAATCAACATCAAACTGTTCCAGTACTTCCATTCCGAGCATGCCCTCTACGGGATCATGCGAAGGATCTAGACTGTGGTTGAATTAAGGTACGAATGTAGAAGAAGAAGAGAGGACGTTGTGATTAGTTGATATGATGTACTGATATATCCAATATGATGTACTGATATATCCAATGAATGAAACATACATCAAATCATCCGTCATAACTAACTTACTGCTCCTGTGGGAAGTCGGTAACAATGGCATTAAGCGGACCATTCAATCTGAAGGGCTCATGTCCTTTAGCAAATAGTGATACATCATTCAACTGTATGAGATTTTGACTTTGTGATACCACTCCTGCCGATAAGCCTTGTTTAGTAAAGCCAGATGATTTAGTAAGGCTCAGTATTTGTTGCAGATCTATACATGATATATTGAGATAAATATTGAGAACACATATGTAGAGAAAAAAAGTGAACACATCATATGTCACATCAAACATCATACTCACGAGGCGTAATCATTTCAGTAGTAAGTCCACTATCTAACATGAAATCATATGGACCATTCCCCTCAATATATACTTGTATAATAACATATTGGCGCCCTAGTCCACCCTTTGGCAAGCGTAATCGTCGCATAGGATAGTTTGCTAATGGCTTCTCATTTTTATCGTCTATCGCCGCTGCTGCCGCTGCTTTGGTGCTGCCACCAACACCACCAAGGAAAGATGTCAACCCTGCCATTGCACTACCAAAGATTGTTTTACGACGCTGTGCATCTGCTTTTGATTCATCATCTGATGATTTGGATTTGTCTACTAGTGCTTTTGCAAAATTATGTGTTCTCTTCTTCTTTTGTTTGATAAGTGGTGACGGTGGCAATGATTGTTGAAATGCCGTCACCCTATCTATAGACTGAGATATATGTACAGCAAAAGATAAAAGGATAGGAGGTATTAATGATAATAGTTTCATCTTGTACACAAATTGTGTGCCGAAGGATGTCTCTAAGAGTAGAGTAAGCTCAATGTAATTATTACCGTTGACTCGCCAAATAGATGGAGATGTGTTGCATTCGGATAGATTGAAAGAGTGGAGTTGGAAGGGGTTGGGCATCGATACAAATGGTGCAGAGTGTGCTCTCTTTTCCAGTGGTGGTAGTTGCATTATTATTATTAGTATTATTAGTATTATTAGTCAGTATCCCTTTTACATTATCATATAAAAACACCATTATTGGGATTGAGGTTGTTCTCCAAACACGCACGGAATGCTAAATCAAACGTTTCAGATTCATTGTGCAGCCAATAGTAAAATTTGTCTTGTTGTATGCCAAACAACTCAGCAAGGGGTCGATACAATATCATTTTCTTATGAAAACCAAGTCCCCATGATACCGATGAAGTCAACTTTTTCCCACCTTGGTACTTGCTATTAAAGATTGCCTTGTCAACCAGAGGTAGAACTACATCAACCCCAGAAACATGTTCCATAAAGTCATAAGTGTCAACCGGCCCTGGGATGAGATCAATTTTGTCATAATCAGACGGGAAGACTTTACGTAATAGATTCTCTGATCTAGTGCTGTTGCGTTTATCACCCCCTAAAAAACGGACTGTGAAATTATAGTCACGACTAGCACCAATGGCTCTTTTTAAACTATTAATATTTCGCTTTCCACCATCCATAAAATCTCCCAACACAAGGAATACTAAGGGGCTTTTGTTCTTCCTTCGTTTGGAGCTTCCGACTATTGTAGGGGGAAAGAATGATGGGACAATGTATCTGTTGTGTCTTGGCGTAAGAAAGTAAACATTGGGAGCCCATTCCGCGTGGGGGCAATTGTCGTGACATATGAATATATACTTGGTGTCATTAACTTTTGAACCAAACTTTTTGTAGTATCCGTTGCTAATACTTTTCTGCTCATCTAACAAATGGTCGCAATAGGTTGTTGTGAATATTGTAAGGTGGGGTTCCACTGGAGGCTTATCAATAAATATGGGACCACATGAAGTATTGTTGAATTCAGCCAGCACTCGTCGGAAACCAGTATTGACGTATAGCTTTGGACCAATATAAAAGTGAGGTGTAGATGCAGCAGTGTTTAAAGTCCATATATCATCTTTTCCTCTGTTGCAAGAGCATAACTTGTGGATATAAGAGTAAATAGTCTCGCTGTGCATATCATAGTACGGTAATATGAGATATACAATTGTATTATTGTTTGCTGCAGCAGTCATCGCTGGGGTGTAACAGGAATAATCATATTCGAGCTCTGGTAATACTAACTCAACATTAGTAATACTAATTTTTGGGATGTATATTATGTTTGTTATAAGGTGGGATCCTATTGCTACTATCACTAATACCACTAGCTTAAAGTCCAACTTCTTTTTCCCCAACCTTTTCACCATATTTTTTTATTAGTACAATATGTTTTGGCACTTTGGCAATAAATGGCACAACCAAAATGCAAGGAGATAGATATGGTAGATAAGACCGAGACAAAAATCATTTTTTTTAAGTACCTCCTCTACGTAGGGTGTTGATTAGGACGGCGAACTTGCAATACAGTGGTCGAATGCTTCTGGCGATGGCACCATTGTATTCCTTATGTAATTTACTGTCGAATGATGTCGGTTAATATTTATATAGAGCTATATTTGGGGACTATTGCAATTCATTGCAATAAGTAATAGAGATATAATTTTTTTTAGGAAGATACTGCGTGTATCCACATAAAATATACATACAATACAATACAATAAGCTCATTACTCTTAGCTGCAAAGCTTGTCACGTGATAATATTCTATCGATTATGAGTGCAGTCACTACTATTTTAATTGCATGTTGGTATTACACTTCAAGCTCCAATGCTGTTTCATCCCAGAATATATTCCAAGAATTCATCAGCCAATCAGAGGGTAACGATAATGAGCAACACAATACTTCATTCCGATTGGCACACGCCGCTCTTTATTTAACAACTGTAGAGCTATTATTTGGGAGCTGCATTGCAGCAGCTTATGTAAAAATCCGCAGAGTTCCTTGCCCCATTCTACCGACACAGATGACCACAGGTGCATTTCATTATATTGGCTGCTTATTCACAAACTGTGGTTTTGCCCTGGGAGGTGCTAGTTTGGTACAGATTGTGAAGCTCCTAGAACCAATCGAAACTTTGATTTTGGTCATGATTGTGAATTCGACGGTTCATTCAAAACCATTAACATTTACTGGCAGCACAGTATCGTCGGTTCTTCTAATTGTGTGTGGTACATCACTTCTACTTACAAGAGGAGACATTGGTATTGGTAGTATGGTACCTGTAATATGTGCTCTCATCTCTGGTATTTGCATGTCATTGCGCAACGTACTAACAAAAGGTTGCAAAATCAAAATACACACTAAATCTCTGGGTGGGAAAGTCGATCTAGATAATGGTATTATCTCATTCACACATCTCATGACAAGTGGGGCAATATTTTCTGTGGTAACGGCAATTACTGCGACAATATTATATGGGTATTCACCCATCAAACAAATGTCCTTAAGTATTGTCATGGCAACAACAATGTTCTTCTGCCTCTACCAAATATCATCAATTTTGGTTCTCTCACTTACATCTGCACCAACACACTCCTTACTAAATGTTGGCAAGAGAATAGTAAACGTCTTGGTTGTAACATATACACTAGCGGAACAATTAACACCCCTGGCATGGTCTGGACTTGTCCTTGCAGCTGGTGGGGGGATGCTCTATTGGATGGAAAAGAATAACATTAACAAGGGAAGATTGCAGGTAGTCACTTTACTTATTCTGATTGGGTCTTCCTTTTCATATACTCTTCTAACATTGGGAGAGATCAGTACCGTCGATTATCCTGGGATAACAAATATGCCTTACAATGATGTTAAAGGAGGAGTTGTTCCTTCATTCACCAATAGTACGAGAATGATCAAGTTTCTTGCCTCAAATATCTCGATCTGTTACTACAACACATTGAATTTTGGGGATGAAATAGGTCCTGTCGTTGCAAAGAAGATGCTTGAGAATCATTTCGAAGGTTCAGCAACTGCTCTGCCTGTAGTAAATCTCAATGACTACCCGATTGGGAAAAGGCCCAATGATACCTTGTGTCTCTTTGTTCTAGGAAGTGTCTTTCATATGGCAAAAGAGCGAGACCACATGTAAGTCATGTTTGCCAGATTTCATACAATCAAAATATTGCTCACTTCTTGTCCCTGCTATGTAGATGGGGAATTGGTATAAATCCACGTTACACCAGACATGTCCCAAAAAATCTCACGATGCACTCAGTTCGTGGACCTATGACAGTGGAATTCATTGAACAGAAAGAAGGCAGAGATTTAAGCATTTCTCTAAAGCAGAGGATGGGGGATCCTGGTTTTTTACTGCCATATCTTTTTGGTTTGAAGAGGTCTAAATTGAATGAAACAAGAGTATGCTTTGTAGCACACAAGAATGATTTGAAACATAAATTTGTTCAGAATCCGCCCGCAAATATTCATATTATTACCTGTGCACAACATTGGGAACCTGCATTGAAACAAATACAAACATGTGGATATGTGGCATCATCCTCTCTTCACGGGATTATTTTGGCAGATGCTCTAGCAATACCTAGGATGTGGTTCCAATTCAATAACACCCGCACAAAGGATTCAGAAGGCTCGTTCAAATATCTTGACTATTTCGGCAGTATTGGGGAGTACCCGGGCAAAGAATGGCCAATCCGTGATACTACACTTATTTTAGACAGGTCCAAGTATACAAATACTCTGACACAAGCAACCCAGTCAGCGATTCGCAGTAGAACAAGCGCCAGCTTCCCTTATCATCTCTTTGAGGTAGTCTAGACTAGACTTCTTAAGACTAACTGCCCTACTTTGTTCTTACATGATCCACACCTCAATGAAAACTTCTCATTGAGCTACCTTTTAGGTTGGTGTAATTACTTATGTTAAAATTCCAATTGCTAAAAACGCCTGTTGTATTGAACTGTCTAATCCTTTCAAGGCATTTTAACTGATATTCTTTGTTGCGTTTACAGGACTTTAGATGAATTGATGCAATTGTTGGGTGCTGGTGGGAGGACTGAACATTTGCTCAGTGCATTCATTTGGCTTCTCTATTTTTCTACCAATTCGTTCGCTATATACAGAACCGATCTCTGAGAAATGGAGCAAATCAGAGAAGACGCCATCAAATAACTCAGTCTCAACTATTGCATACAAAGCAATTTGCATGTCTTTGTGTTCGTCAAGATATCTTAATATAAGCTCTGGTGTTAGTGATTGGATAAGCCTATGGGAAACACATGCATGGCTCATGGAAATCCATGGCACATGAAAGTTATTGCTCATTTGTCGGAAAGCAATACCAAATTGTCGACAGTCTGACATCCATTTAATAGTAGAAAAGTCTCGAAGCAGAAAATAGTCAGGATCCAAATGCGTGTAGAGATGGTGAGAAGCCGATTCATTTTTTTGCTCATTTTCATTGTTAAATCTATCATCATTTCCCAGCGGCTACGATCGCAGTCTACATATGTATGAAGGGCCGCATTTCTTTACCTGCCATTTTGAGATTACAGGTTTTGAGTTTATCCATTTATTCCATACTCTGTCAATAGATTTGACATTCTCCTCAAGATAATTTTTGTAACACTCATCATCAAACACCTTAAAAATGTTTGATAAAGGTTGAGATGGTAATGTGGACTTATCAGCATCTCCTCTTCTATCCCCAGCAATATCCCTTGTTCATTCTTGTCATTACTTTCCATCGACATCATTAATGTGTAGTTGAAAAGCATCATATTGTCGCATGCTGATAGGCAAATCAATAGTCCCGACCATGACTTTTGTTTTTGCCTTCTTAAACCAGGCATAAATTATGTCAGATGATCGTATCAAAGCAACGTATGTTGACGCATCGATTAGCAACAAATCAACAAATCAAAGCAACATTATAAAAGCAAGAGCATACAAAGAAATTAACGCATCTACTCCGATTAATTATGATGCAATTGGTTGGGTCTAGATCAGTAATCCGCCAGTTATCAAATGGTATCCGATGTTCCTTCAATCTCAAAGACTCCCAATTATTAGTGTCCATTCTTTCACAATCATCATGTTTAGTACTTAGATCTATATTATAATATACAAATACTCTAATATATTATTTTAGTGTATCTATTTGTTTCTGAATTAGATACATATACCAAAAAGCACCATACCGTAAAAACCTTAGACTTGATAGTCTTCCTATTCTCCGTTAGGGGTGAAGAAGTAATCACGAGGTGCCCAATCCCCACGGTTAAAGTGGTGGAAGCCCCAATGCTTGGTTGTAATAAATCCCAAAAACGTGCGTCGTGCATAATGGTCTACTCCCTCCATTTGTGGAGGGTCGATAGAAGCGCCGTGCCAGGATCGGTTATTTGGTGCAAATGCGAAAAAATAGTTAGGAATGACAGGGTGTTCTTTTACAGGCTCAAAATGAGAGTAGTCAAGCCAGGAAGGATTCTTTCTGTCTTCAACTTCTACGGCATCACGTAATTCTGACTTGATCGAGTAAAAGTGCGTCCCTGCCAATCGATCTTTAAGGTCCCCATTCATGGGATGAAAAAACTGCCAAGTGACAATCTTTTGGAACTTATCCACGTGCGGTGTCAAATGATAAGAAGTTGGCTCGATCCGCAGGGCTGCAGAATTTCGTAAGATTGTAGATACATCTTTACCTTTGGCCTGGTTCGTTAGTTCAGCCACCTTATAAGAAGGTATACCTGTATATGTTGCAAACTTGCCGTATAGTAATCCAGTGAAGTTACGTGAGTGTACGAGTCTAAGGGCCTGAGTCCAAAGAGGGTATTTTGTTGTATTATTCTCTGTTGTCAATACCTTTCCCCGCCTTGCATTAGGAGAATGAAGATTAACATTTTCAGACCAGCAACCATCCTTCCCCCCGCTACAGTCGCTTGGTATTAAAAGTTTAGTTTTGCGTTGGTTCTTCAGATCCTTGGATAAATGTAATGCTTTATAAATTGGATCCGTTCCTGCATAGGACTGATCACTATATATTGAAGGAGATGGAAGTTCTTCCATCAGGGCCTGATAGAATTCGTTAGAAAATAAATTGGGCACAAATATATGATCAAATGGCTCGTGTATAATCTTTGCTTGTTTGATCTTTTCAAGTGCTGCTTGGAACTCCCTGTACAGAGTAAATTATGTTGTTATTAAATGATCAGATACACAACTATGGTAAAAACATGTTTTCTACTTACATATGGACACAGATATCATCAAATAATCCATCATAATTGGGAGCAATATTGTTAATTGTCCGCTTGTGGATAGGAAGGTCCGATTGGCGGTTAGCATCTGGCATCTTTTTCTCTGTCTCTGTGCGGCGTTTGCAAACATGATGGATATCCTCAATGGAAGTAGAGCCTTTGTTAATGATTAAATAAGTACTTTCATTAAAGTGGTGATTGAAATAATTGTTGTAAAATGTGTTGATTGAAATGTAAGAGAAGATGAATGATACTAACAGTATTTGCAGTATCCACCAATTTTTACCGCCTCTATGAATTGAAACAAGTCTTCTCCTTCCTATGCCCTTCGCCATGTTATGGTATTATAGTTATAGGTACTATTGTATTGAATAAGTAGCCTAGCAGGCAACAGGCACAATACTAATACCCTTTTTGTGCCCGCCTATGTATGCTGCTTCTGGGGCTGATGATTCTACCTATATGTATTGTTGTGTGTTCTCACACTCCAATTGTGTATAATGTATTGTTAAATTCAAATGGAGTTGCTCATCCCTCCTCCATCCATCATCAACCCAAAGCAAAATCTTTGTCTTTTTTTTTTTTAAGAGGTACCTCAGGTAGATACGTATTCCATCCTACCCTCTACGATTTAGGGTGTTGATTAGGAGGGCGAACTTGCAATACAGTGGACAAATACTTCCAGCGATGGTACCATTGTATTCCTCATGTTATTTTCAATCGAACGATGTCGGTTCATGTTAATATAGGGCCATATTTGGAGACTATTGCAATGCATTGCAATAAGTAAAGAGGCATAATTTTCATGGAAGATACCGCTTACACTTCTATCTTTACTCGCTTAATTAATTGGCTAACATTGGTGAGCAATATTAAACCAAGTTAGCTTCATATAATACTTATTGGCCGCCAGTGTGATGTGTAAACGATATGTATTGTAGAGAGTACCTAGATATCGAGAAGCAGCATGATCATCTAATCCTGCTGCCTAAACACTACGTATTAGAGTCTTACATATTAGGTTGTAGCAGTTGTGGTTGTATGTAATGTATTACCAAGAGCTAAAGAGATATATCTCTAGAAGGGCCATCATTGCAAACACCATTACATATCTTGCATAGTACAGAAGGCAGCTTATTTTTTTATCAAGTTATTAACGCATAAACTTGATACTACCTATTACAAAGTACGATAAGTAAATTAAATATGGCATCATCAAAACAATTAGGTACGAAATCAAGCAAACAACAACCAAGACGGGAACTTTTTATTCTGGGTGGGATCATTTCATTTGTAGTAGTCAATATTATTCACTCGAACCAATCATACTATGCTCTATATCAGATTGCGAATCAAAATAATAATTTCTCATTAAAAAGTATAGACAATGATTACTTGGAACTTCAACGACAAGAGAATATAACAGTAACTCGTGTAGCCACGGATCTTGAACGTAATCAGACAATTGCATTGGCAAAGTTTGCAGTTGAAACATGCAATAGCATGGGTTTAGATATATTTGCTGGGTTTGGTACATTATTAGGCAGTATGAGACACCATGACTTCATTCCTTGGTGAGTGTATGCGCAGTATATTAATATGTTATACACACGTCATACTCAAATGTATATTATGTACTTTTATATATCCCAGGGATGATGATATGGATTTTATCGTCGTCCTTAATAACTGGACACAAGTCATGGAAACTTCATGAGGTCTTTGAAAAACGAATGTTAGAAAGGCCACATGCTGAGTTTGGGCAGATAGGCAAGACAGCACCCAACCTAACTCCTCATTGTTGGACTCAGAAAACGTGTAACGTGACAGAAGATCTTCCGCATGGCCGTCCATTCCTTGGTATGTTTCGAACACATTTCATGAATTCACGAGTAGTTGGGTGGCGATATGACTATAACTGTACGAAAGAAGATAACCAATGGTGTTCAAGATGGCCATCGGTAGATATTTTCATGTTTCTTAGAACTGACGATAATACTCTCTCATCAATCATAAGCCACATACACACCATGAGAGCACAAAGCACTCCATCCAAGCAAACATCATACAAATGGATAATACAATCGTAGGAGTCGATTAGTGCAAAACGGAGCGGATGATTGAAGTGTATTTCCTATTGAATATCGTATGGTACTGCTGAATAGAGATGGTGACAAGAACAAGGACGCTTGGAAAAAGTAGGAAGCTGCCCCTATGCAATTATTATCATTTCATTGCAGTTATAATATGCCTTCTTTTGACAATGAATCAATTAATTGGTGTCAATTTACAGTCATATAATATCATGTCATATCATCATATGTTAGAAAATCCAAAGTTAATTTCAAACTCAAATAGTAGTAGTAGTAGTAGTAGTAGTGTAGTAGTAGACCAAAATATTAGGTACATTGACGCAATGGGAACATATCATTATACCAGAAACAACAGCGATGCTAGAGAAGTTGACATTACTTTTGATGCAATGAAAATGAATAACTATTCTGATTTATTGTGCTCGGCTGAGAAATATAGCTCAGACTTACATGTGAAAAATATGGGCTTGATGTTTACATTAGTTGAATCTTACAAGCTTCCGGATTGCTTCTCGATATGGTTCGGGGTTGGTTGAGGTGAAAAGAGGTAACATTATAAATCCTGATCATGACTTTGATTTGATGCTTCTTGTTAAGAATGAAACACATTGGTTGACGACGATAAATCACATGGTGGAACACTGCCCAGAACAGCTATTTTGTGTTGTTCAAGTACAATGGAACATACCTCGGTTATATATATGGAAGATTGGTCTACCTGTCAAGTATGCCAACCTCATGCCAGTCTACCACCGAAATATAACGCACGGCCAGTATCACCCATTTCACAACAATGAAGTTGGAGTCTGGACACGCCTCGATGACATTTTCCCTTTGAAGAAGGCCAAGCTTTGGATGTATGAGCTACCCGTAGCGAAAGAGTCTTGGAGTGATTGTGAAGATGGACTAAATACAACACGCATTTTTGCAAAACATACTTTGGTAACAAAAGAAGAGCAGCAGCAGGCTCGACAACTGATGTATGGTTGTGCACAAAATCTTAGTAACGCTGGGTTTGCTTCTTATTTCAATTGCTTTGATAAAGAAGGCGTTTTCAATGGATATTCATGGAAGGAGAGGGTACAGTGAGGTGCTAAGAGGATGATATAACGGGAGAATGGAGCAAGGAACTCTTCAGATTCTTACATAAGCTGCTGCAATGAAGCTCCCAAATAATAACTCTACAGTTGTTAAATAAAGAGTGGTGTGTGCCAATCGGAATGAAGTGTTGTGTTGCTCATCAATCTCCGGAATATATTCTGGGATGAAACAGCAATGGAGCTTGAAGTGTAATACCAACATGCAATTAAAATAGTAGTGACTGCACTCATAATCGATAGAATATTATTACAGTGACAAGCTTTACAGCAATGAGCTCAGAGCTCTCTCTGAGTTGATGAGAGATAGAGGAGGGATGTACACGCGGTATCCTTCAAAAAAAAATATCTCTATTACTTATTGCAATGCATTGCAATATTTCCCAAATATGGTCCTATACAAACAAGAACTCACATCATTCGATTGCAAATAACATGAGGAATACAATGGTGCCATCGCCGTAAGTATTTGGCCACTGTATTGCAAAGTTCGTCCTTTTATCAACACCCTACGTAGAGGAGGTACCCTGCAAAAATTACCAATTGGAGTGTGAGAACACGGATAGAGTGAGAACACACATTTAAATTAAGGCCACTCTATCTACTCGCTGAGAGCTGATATATACTCTCTCTAGAGGTAAAGCTTGGTGTTATGCTTTCAAAGAAGAACAGAATGCGAGATAATAATACTAGCAGTAGATTATTCCATCTAGTCCTTGCTTTTTTTGCAGGTGCTTTCTTCGTAGCCACTACGATGCAGTTTCGAGTTTTAGAAAACGGCACATCCGTCATAAGAAGTACAGAGCCTGAAAGGAAAATAATAACCCATCAAACCAACCCTAATAACTATGTGGAAGAACTCATGTATACTTATAAGTCCGACAAATCAAGAGATGATCACTCTTATGTTAAATTATACAATATGATCTTTGCAAACATTCGCCATTCAGTAACAAACATTACCGAGATTGGAATTAGTCATGGCCAATCAATTCAAGCCTGGTTCCGTTATTTTCCCAACTCGGATATACATGGATTCGATGTGCATTGGTATGGAGAAGGTATTGTTAAGAAGAATCTCGAGCAATTAAAGCCCAGAGTGCATCCTCATATTGTAGATATACTTGATCATAATGTCAACATAACAGAGTTAGGGTTCATGCCAGAATCGATGGATATAATAATAGATGACGGTCCACATACAGTAAGTTCTCAAGAAGGTTTCTTACAAAAGCTTTTCATATGTCTTAAACCTGGGGGGTATTACATAATTGAAGATATTGGTATATCAGGGGGAGGTAATGGGGTGGGTGTTTTCCATGACGACCCGTCGAAGCTGCAACAAGCAACTAGAGATATTCTCGAGGCGCATGATACAATCTGGGTCGATACAGCAATTGGACATAGAGAATGGAAGGAATGGCTGAAACGAGTTGGAGGCATGTGGGCGAAGAATACTACTCATCATAATTCATATTTGGTTGTTATTCAGAAACGGACCCAACCATTGCGTGAACCATATCAAATGCACTATAAAGATACGGCTATGACTCCTAAGGGTATTGTTCTTGAGAATGAAACATCATCGTGATGACCGTGATGAAGCACAGTGGTAGATAAGCAACTCATTCAATCTTTTTTATTGGGTTGATATAGCATAGCCAAAAACGTCATCTCTCTGCAAAGCTCAGATAGGAACACATATAGAGGCCGCATGATACCCTTTATTTGATGTCTGTAGATATGTGACAGGTTTACTTTATAGTCGATCTTTGGCATACGTGTGAGAAAGTTATTGCTATATGGAGTTGGGAGAACGTTACAACAATGCCTCTTAAGCTCCTCTTAGAACTTCAAGCCTCAACACTAAGTCTACTAGCTCCTGCCTATATATTAATTGTAGGTTCATAGGTACTGTTCAAAACATTATATGCCAACGCAACTCCACTTCTAGGATATGATCCACTCATGATATCTTTGTCATTCAATAGAAACGGTTGCTGTAGGACTGACATGTATTCTGTATTATATTATGCATATGATTAAGTATAGAAGTGTGTCAGTGTGAGATCCTGTAATCAAGTATTACAACTAACTCACCATCATCATTGGAATCTAATTCAATAACTCTCTTGACGCAAGGCTCTAGCTGAGGACGTAAGTACCCATCTGCCCATAAGAGTAGTTCCTCTTCTGTTGGCCATGTTGATGAGAAATTAAACAAGAATGGTCTAGGCCGTGGCCTCCTCGGATAAAACGATCTCATCTCATCAATAGTGCTCCGATTAACATTACAGTGAATGAATGAATTTTCATTGACATACTTCCCGACATCACTAGCGCCAACGTAGATGGGCACGCCTCCGCCCAGCGCACCATTGAATAGCTTTTCGGATACATATCCATCAACTAAGGTATTGTCCATGACGATATGGAACTTATAACCAACCATGCAGTTAAATGCCGTGTAAGGACTACCTGGACAATCAGTGATTCGTTCACATGGTTTATATTCACTTAGCTGCAAAAAGAACATGTGCCTCACTAGAGCATCTGTATCATAATGGGTTCTATTGAACATATACACTGGATGGGTGGAATTGAATCGCACAATGAATGAACAAAACTTTTCATATTCATCTGCTCTATCACGTTTATTAGGATGTGCAACTACTTTTTTGAGTATTTTTGTTGTATTCAACACACCGAAATCCCCATCTATACCCCTAGTCATACTGAGAAAGGAGATGAGAAACTTGTGTAAGTATTCTGCTGTAATGTGATACCATACTATACAATAAAAAAGCTCTCACCTTGTGGATACGCCCTGCAGAAAGTGGATCGTTAAGCAATCAGGTAGCAAGGTTTCAACTTCTCTATACACAACAAAGTCTACATCTGAACAAGATTGTGAACCATAATGCATCCTCCAAAACACTTCCCCGTATGTTTTAAATATGGCAGGACGGTCATGAATTACACGGAGATATGGTGTATCATTCGCTGATGAAAATTGTGGCCAGTGTACACCATTCACCCACAATCCACTAGTTTGTTCAATTATTGATGAAGAGAAATTATGATAGTCCAAGAGTGGAGATTGATTCCGTCGCTCTAATGATTCCTTTACATAAGGATGACTTTTACAACCCTCGTCATAATGAAGAAAGACAGTAGCATTCCATGGCGGAGGCTCATCCTTCATATTTAACCGAACGATGGTAAAGTTATCAAATATTGGCGTGAGGGAATTGTCAACATTATTGCAAACTACTAAGAATTGACTACTAGAAGCTGCAAATTCTATTTCGATCGGTGACACAGTCTCAAAGTCTTGAGTTACTATCAAGCTGAGGAGTCTTTTATGGCCTACAAATAAAACATTATTTACACATAGTAAAAATATTGCAATCAATACTATATAATTTGTTGTAGCTGTTTTATTAGGTCGTCCAATGGCACGTGGTTTGCTCATTGGAAATACTGTAACAGCAATTGTAGTTCTAAGTTCTCGTTGTTATTTGTTTTATGTATCATCTCACTATGTATCTACTTACCCCTGTTGCGGTATCCTTCAATAAAATTATATCTCTATTACTTATTGCAATGAATTGCAATAGTCTCCAAATATAGCTCTATATAAATATGAACCAACATCACTCGACATTAAATTACATGAGGAATACAATGGTACCATCGCCGGAGGCATTTAACCACTGTATTGCAAGTTTGCCGTCTTCAACACCCTAACTAGAGTTTTTTTTGCACTTGGATGTGTGAGCGGTATCCTGAAAGAGATGGATCGGAGGAGCGGCCGGAGTATCCTACTCTCTGTCATGATTTGATCAACCTAGCCCCTGAAAGTTAGGATTTACTTACTTTAAGATAGATTTGTGCTGTACAGGCACATCATTCTGTGCCTTGCGACGCTTGACTGTAGTCTCTTTTACTCGAAGCAAGTATCATACACCGCCTTGTCGGCCCAAAGATCGGTGACACTCCTTAAAAGAATGATACACACACACGTGATTGACTACTCTGTTTTCATTTATTTACTTTTATATTTTCTCATTACAATCTCCCCATAATGTGTTGTGAGGCGAGCGTGAGAGAGATGACTATACCCTTGGCAAGTAACCATAAAATAGTCAAATTGAGATATACACAAAGTTGTGTATACCTCCAAAATGTACTATGTACAGAAAGTGTTGTCCAATATATAATATCCTCAGGGATCAATCTAATGTCCAATAGATATAATACATGATGATAAAACCATAAATCTCCATAAATAACTACTCATACAGAAACCCCCATCTTGCTTCAATTAAGATCCATCATTCATTCTCAATATATCTCAAACTTGTATTCACACTTGACTCGATGATGGACTTAAAAAGCATTATAACCCCCCTAATAATAAAATGTACAGAAATATATACGGTAGAACTTTACTGCATATCTTGATCACCATCAATGGCA
>Ga0214481_100722_pt1 | contig 15924 bp, 13 predicted proteins | sample M1_20Mar14CPVII9_4_FD_165057 | JGI IMG/M metagenome (GOLD analysis project Ga0214481, IMG submission 165057) | Marine eukaryotic communities from Monterey Bay, California, United States - M1_20Mar14CPVII9sort6BwellG10 | ecosystem: Environmental > Aquatic > Marine > Unclassified | place: USA...
GTGTAGTAGACCTAGTAGACGACCACCATTGATCTATTGCAATTAGACAATAATAGATTGGTATATTAACTGTTAGATCCTATGATATGGAGTTGTTGAATAGGCTGCTTGATGAGATATGGCGGCACGACTAACAAAATTGCTATTTTACTAAGTAAACATGGCGACTCCATCACTAGTAGGAAGCAGAGGAGGAAGCGACGGCAATATGGCAGATATGAATGGTGGACCGCCACTGCATCCTCTAGTAGGTGTCTATGAACAATATTGTAGTGTATGACTAGTGTAGAATATAAATGTAGCGCCTATAATTAGCCTAGAAGTACTAATCCACATAGACCGTCGTCGACGACGACAACCCGCCCCACCTGTCGATGGAAATTGAAGGCCATAGACCCTCCTGATGGTCCTAGAAATCACACTAGACCTTGTTCGATATAAGAAGCGGCGGCTACATTAATAGGTTGCTATACATATGGCTATGAGTTGTGTTCCTATCGTAGTTAGCATGTGATGTGTCCGACGATGCAATAAACATCAATACGATCTTTGAACAACTTTTTGAACACCATGTCATCAATATCACTAGAAACGGCTGTTATCACGTGAAAGAGGAGACAATTCTGATCTAGAAACATCATCATCCTATTGTCTAGGATGAACAGGGGGTCCGATATCGTCGACGACGGCGCCGAGGGTTTTAGTTGTGAGGTAAGAGAGTGCCGGAAAAAAAAGTTAAAACATGCACATGAAAGTAAATCTACGTAGGACCTAATACAAACTGTGCTTCGTACCTTGCCGATATCATTATCATTTAGATCACAAGCTTTAGATATTTCTACATATGTTGAACGTGATCTAAGATTGATTTTTCACTATTTTATGATGCTTAGAAGTTCGCCTATAAAATAATCTTGTCATATATGACAAGATAGCTGGATAGCTGTTAAACAACTATATCTCGTAATCGTACATCTAGCCAAAGTCAAAGTCACTCTAGAGTTCTAGTTCTACCCTAGGGACCTCTCCTGTCTCCTTTAGTCTCCTTTGCACCACTTTTATCTACATCTGCTCATCTCCGGAATACACTATCGATTTCTTAGTCTCTCCAAGTCTTCTGAATGCAGCTGCCTGAATGCGTGAGCATCATCCCTCTCTCTACTCTTCATTTCATTTAACGAGACCTGATGTGCACGGAGCGTTTGGGCTAATTCTTCCTTGGATACTAACTTGATTTTATAGAATTTCATCAACGTATGCATTGATACGTTGCATCCTGCACTTGCAGCTACTTTCGAATGCTGAAGACCCTTTTTATCATCTCCATTTCTCCCATGAAATACTGAAAGTAGATTATGTGCATATACAGATTTTTTCTTCGCAGCTACTTCATAAAATGCTAATGCCTTCGATATATCTAATTCAACTGCAATACCTTGCTCGTAATAATTTCCTAACTCTACAAATGCCTCAGCGTCTCCAAGTTCAGCTGCTCTTGTTAACATTTCAAGCGATCTTGTATTACTTTGCAGTACACCATGTCCTTCTTTATATCGAGTAGCCATTTGCATGAATGCTTGAGTATTCTTCCTTTTCATTAGTATTTTCAGAGCTTTGATTTCATTCTTGACTGGTGGCTGTCGACAGAAAGAACATTTCTCTACATCTTGTTTGGGTGTACCATTTTCTAAACTACTTAACACATCTCTGTAGATACATCCACTGCATAGGACTTTTCCACAGCATGGCTGGAACGTAATTTCTTTACCACTAATAGGAAGTGGAATCATGCATAATGGACACTCTTCTCTCTCTGCAGTAGGTGCAAAGAGATCGATATCTTTCGTTTCTTCTTGAGCAGTTGCAAGTAGACTCTTAAGCCGAGCCTCTAATTCTAATACGGTGGCCATGTTTTATTAATTGATTAATTTGATACACGTTAAGCTAATGTGATGTATTAATACTATACCTTACTGTTTGCAATAGTAGTACCAATCGATATAATTTAAGTGCACCGACAGCCGACAATAAAAAAAAACTTATCTTATTGTGAGAACTAGTGTAGGTTTTAATATCACCTAAAGACGCGCAAATATAGCTGTAATGTAATAAGATCTAATATACTGATATAATCGCCGCACCCTAATAAGCCTATATAGAGGAGAACTATCAACAGCAAATCATCTGTTGCAACTGAAACATGAAATAAGAGATCTATTTGGGAGTCTTTGACTTTACGCATCAAGGCAACGCTATAGTAGTATAATATATCAGGGTGATCGTTGTTGGTATCATATTATAAGTCGATACGGAATATAGCAATCAATTGCAAACTCTATACTTAGTGCACCATCTCAACATAAAAAACGATAATTGCCACAACTGGTATATAATACTAATACTACTTACTACATACAACACAATACAATATGGATCAATCATTTCGACAATCAATAGTATCAAAATTCCCATCAGGTGAACCAACGTCTGAATGGACTATCGAGCAACTGCTTCATTGGTCATTAAATCAATACCATACAAAAGTTATAGATCAGACATCTCAAAATATTAATGCATTACGTGAACAATGTAATAAGGAATGTGAGGATGTGTTAGAATTACATACGTTGGCTGTTGATATGGCTAATAAAAAGAAGAGCGGCGGCAGTGCAGCAGATGAGTTGCCACATCAAGTTTCAGCAGAATTAGAATCAGATGCTAAACCATCCGCCTCAACTACCACCAACCCCGCTAATAATAAATCAACAGCACCAACATCAATTCAAGTACAAATAACACAAGGACCACATAAATCTCAAACATTCCTCCTCCGTCCAACCACCGGCACGCCATGTCTCCTTGGCCGATCCAAGGGTAAAAAATTTATCAAAAATGGTATTAGTTTATACAAAGATCAAGAAGTATCAACTACACACGGGAAGTTTATTTTGGAAAGTAATAACAACAGTGGTAGTGGCGAATCCAAGTATTATTATATGGATGTGGGAAGTACGAATGGTACTGTTTATAATGCACAGAATTTAGTACCTAATGAACGATTGGAATTAGTGAATGGTATGGAATTAAAGGTTGGTAATAGTATTTTGAGGATTGTACTTGGTTGAGTTTGTTAGTAAATATAGTTATTGAGGAGCTACAGGGGTGTTGATGTATAGAAGGGATTGGGGTGTTGGTTAGAGGGGTGAGGGTTCAATGAGGTTCATGGGGATTTAGACTTAGAACTAAAACTGTTTAGTCTAGTAATTAGGATTAATACCACTCAGTTGGACCTAATATGTGTGCTTGTCAGTGATTAAAAATGCTCGAGTTGGCTGACTGAAATGCAAATGCCTCATCCCGATCTTTACTCTTCATTAAGTTTTTTGATGTCTGGAAGGCACGTAGAGTTTGCGACAGTTCCTCTTTTGATAAATATTTGTCTTTTTGTTTTTTGTATGCATACATAAGAGTATCCATAGCACCTTGATCACCTGCACTTGCTGCCACTTTTAAATGCCCATGGCATCGAGTAACATTCTCTATTAGACTTCCTTCATTTTCATGCAGGTATAGAACCCTTCTTTGCAGCTACTTGATAAAACTCCATTGCTTTTGTTGTGTCTGCTTCCACGACAAAACCGCCGAAAATATAGTGTCCAATCTTCTCAAATGCATAGCCATAGTTACCACCAAGTTCAGCTGCCTGAATATACATTTCAAGTGCTTTTCTGTCACTCCGCAATGCTCGTTCTCCTGATTTATGCTCTTGTGCCATTTGAATAAATGCATAAGGATTGTTTCTCCTCTTCATTAACTTTTTCAAGTCTTTCATATAACTCTTGCTTTCTAGTTGCCGGCACAAGGCACACATTCCCACCTTCTCTGAATCTTTACCATTCTTCTCCACATCAGTTACAAGACTTTTAAAGATGCAACCAGTACAAATAAAATTTCCACAGCATGAATGGAATACATTTTCTTGTGCTTCAATAGAGAATGGAATAAGACATATTGGACACTCCTCTCTTTCCGTGATGGGTGCAAATAGATCGATATCCTTCGTCTCTTTTTTGGCAGTTGCAAGTAAATTGTCAAGCCTTGCCTCCAAATCGAATGTTGCCATGTGGTTGTTGAATGATTGATTTGTTTGATAAATGACTGTATTCACAAAGTGTTTTATGATTAGTATAATAGTACCTCTTCCCGGTAGTATACCAACACCCTATATATCGTACCTCTTTCTATAATACCAGTACTATCGCCTTTCATACACAAAAACTAATGACTAATATAAACAATGTAAAGATGTTAATCGTAATATTATGCCACCACAATTAAACCTAATAAAAACCGCTCCACACTGCGTATACTGACAGGTTATATTATTACTTATTCCTCTTTGCCGCTACGCTTATAAGTACTACTTAGGATATATAATATGTAGGCGGTTGTGTGTGTGGTGAGTTTACTAAAAATGGCAGTTGCAAAAGGATACCTCACGCACTCTCATAATTTTTTTAAACAAACAACCACAACAACTACATTATATTAGCCGCGGCGGCACCTCTTCCTAACATATAACCACGTACGTACCAAGATGGCAAACATTACGGCAGCATTAGCTGCACAATCACCAAATAGCGGCGGTATACCGTCACAATTAGCCGGCCGATCACTCCTCACTTCACAACTAACAACATCCTTCACCTCTAATTCTGTTGCCAACGGTCATATGTTTGATATAAAGGCTAAGGCACCAATCAATATCAATGGTATTAATATCAATGCCATATTGCAATCTGATAATAGCGTCTCACCTGTTGAGATATGGACCAAGGTTGATACTTACAAAGGATCTGAACAACAAGAATCTCGTTGGACATTACTATCTGAAAAACTTGCAACAACTAATAACGGTATAGATGAACCAACAAAAATTATTAACTTTCCACCCATCTATCAACGTGCCGTGGATGGTAAACGATCCTTCTACATTCATTGCAAAAACAATATTAAATGTCTACGCTATGATTCTAATGCACAAACTACAATGCGCTACCAAGATGATTATTTGATATTATTTGGTGACGGTCAAACTAAGCTAGGTACGGACGGATGGAGCAGTGCCATGCACCCCATACCACATGTATTCAGTGGTGGATTATTATATGACGCAATTACACCCAGTCCTACGAAATATCCAACATTACGCCCGACAACATCGCCAACTACATCCGAACCATCTAAATCGCCCACAGCAGCTCCATCACAATCACCTGTAATTACTGAAACTATTAGTACACAATTCGAATCAAGAAATTCATACGCGGGTACAATGTTTAATGTACAAACACGTCAATATAATGTATATATAACATCAATGGCATTTAATACTGATAAATTCAATACTAATGTTAATATCAAATTGTATATGAGAGATGGCAGTTATGTGAATCATGATAAAGAGTTGAATGGTTGGGAATTGGTATTGACTACAGTAGTTAAGGGTGATGGATTGGATAAGCCGACGTATATTCAGTTTGATGCACCAATTGAGATGTCGGCTAGATCAACGAAAGCCTTCTATTTGACATCGGATGGACCAAACATTCGTGTTAGCAAGGGAGTAGGAACTGGTGATAATGAATGGGGAGTTGCCACAGCATCGGACGATCCCGAACGAGCAACTTTCAACTCTGCCTTGATGATTACAGAAGGATTAGGTAAACAACTACCCGAATTTGGAGTTAGTACATTTGCACCACGTGTATGGAATGGAGTATTCGAATATCATACTACAACAGTGGCACCAACACGACAACCCACGGCATACCCCACGCTTAGTCCAACAACAGCCATGCCTACCAAGACAGACTTTCGATTACGATTATATTGGCAACGTGGCTACTCATGGCAAGATCAATGGAATGAAATGTGGTATTGTATGGCATGTGGACGTAGTGGTCGACCATGTCAGCCTGGTGACCCAGTCTATGTCGAACGATGTGGATCAAGTAATCGACAGAAATGGAATCAAGTTGGTGATACCTTGCGTCCATTGACCAATCCAAACTTATGTATGACGACGACTGGATATAATGCCGAACGTCCTAATCGATTGTATGAATGTAAGAACGGCTACAAACGACAACAGTTCGATGGCTTTGATCATGCAAAACCCTTCGAGCTGTACCCACGAGATGATAATGTGAATTGTATGAGTCAGCAGCACCATCCACGAAGTGGGGAGGGTGTATATCCTGAGAATTGTGCATTGAGTAGACGGTATCAAACTAGTTCTTGGACTTTGTATTGAAAGAGGGAAGGGACAGAAAGGAATGGGGTGGGGGTAGTTAGCATATGAGAAGTAGTTTTTGCAAGTTTACTTTAATCAACGATATTATCTTATCCTATAGACAATCTAGATCGTAATAGAGTAGTTCCCGAACTCCAATAATTCATCCAAGAATGTTCTATATGCATTCTTCCTAATATCTCTTGTCTTTATTGTATCCCACAGGCCGCTTGGTATCATTTCCGTATCACTTCATTCCCCCCCAAGCTCCTTGCAAACGGCATTATAGTGATCTCGACCCTCACTCCACATTTCATTCTTAGCAGCCTGAAAGGCCCTGAGAGTTTCAGCCAGCTCTTCTTTTGTGAGTAGCTCTACTTCTCTGTAGCACTTCATCAAAGTATCCATTGATAATTGATCCCCGGCATTTGCAAGTAATTTTAAATGTTTGATAAACAATCCAACATTCCCATTTCTCTTATGTACGAGGGCAAGGTCTTCGTGTGCTCCTACTGAATCTTTCTTTGCAGCTACTTCCCAAAATTCTAATGCCTTTGACTCATCTTGTTCCACTACACGGCCTTCAAAATAATATTTTGCAATAACTGCAAACGCATTAGCACAGCCAAGTTCAGCCGCTCGTATGAACAATTCAAGTGCTTTTGTATCACTTTGAAACAATCCTTTCTCGCCTGATTTATAAAAACCACCCATCATCATAAATGCACCAGAAACGTTCTTCTTCATCAACTTTTTCAGTGCTTTGACCCTGGTAACCGGCTGCCGACAGAAGGCACATTTCTGATCTGTCTCCATTCTTTTATAGGTACAACCAGCGCATATACTCTTTCCACACATGGCATAAATACTACTTCATTGTCTTTTATAGGAAGTGGAATCATGCATATCGGGCACTCCTCTCTTTCTACAATTGGTGCAAATAGATCGATATCTTTTGTCTCGTCTTGTGCAGTAGAGAGTAAGTTATCAAGCCTCGCTTCGAGTTCTAATGACGACATGTTTTGCTTTATCAATTTGTATGATACGCTAATACAACCGTATGATATACTAAAACCGTGTGATATGATACACACACTCTCTCTCTGATCATTCAATATATCCCTTGTACAATACTAATGTTCTATACCAACGTTGTTTACTGATTGATACACTACTAATACCGTATGATATACTAAAACAGTGTGATGATATACACTCCCTCCTCTTTCTTCTTAATACCAACTATTGACGAGGGTGCACCGACACAAAAACTCAATCTTTCTTTAGTTAGTACGGTGGTAATATTATACTACTAACGCTACCGCCGCTTCTAACACTACTACTATAAATATACTTTAACTATTTTGACCGTTATTGAAGGCATACGAAGTAGGATTATACTACTATTGTTTTAGACCAACACAAACAGATAGGTACAAATTACAAACAACAAAGTTCACTGAATTGTCCCAACTACCACCAAAAGACTCCCAAATAATTCTCTTAGGATAGTTGCTATTGCTGCAGGTGTCTTTCTCAGCGGCTCATTAATCGATCAATATAGCAGCTCGTATATCGGTAGTATTGTTACTAGATCAGGGTTTAACGTTCTTTCGATCGGCGGTTGCCTGGTAGCTGTTAATTCGCTATCTACCATACACGAGAGGTTTATCTTGCAACCAAATTTCGTTCTCATACATATTGTTATATTATGGTGCAGCTAAAGCTCCGTCGTCCTAACAACCCGTCAACGAGTAGTAAAAGAGGCGTATTTATACCAACATTACTGCTTGTATTGGTCATTATAACAACTACTCATTATGCACATCATAAAGACAAAGATGATATAAGATTGTCAACAATACAAACAACAACACATGAACATGAAATTGAAGAACAGATACCAATATATGATGTACCACCACCATACTCAATTGAAACTTTACCACATTTGACACCATTAGATCCATCTCGTCTTATACCCCGTGGGTCATATCCAATCGATGTAACACATCGGAATGGATACTTGCATGTTGGTAATATATTGTATATCATGGATTTATCAGGTAGAATGCTCTTCTTGCAAAGATCTAATAATGTGATAACATGTCCTGGTACATGGAGTTTGTTGGGTGAACATTCTGTGGTTGGTGAGAATGATAGAGAATCAGTTGTTAGAGGTGTTGAGGAAGAGTTGGGTTTCATAGGTTAGTGCTGAAAGTGTATATGATTATGCACATCTTATGTCCATTGCTAATCAAACTATCACATCTTCTTTTACACAACAGCACTGAACTTTGACGAATCTCAATTCCAAGCAGCATGGACAGCAGACTTTCATCCAAAGAACAATATACAAGAAACATATCATGTAACAATATCCAACATGACAGAGTATCCTCTTTACTACATACGACATTACGGACCAAGGAATGATAATCGAATAGATAGACAATTAACATATCTATGGTTAGTACAATTTCATAATATGTATCAAGATATAGATATGATATTGGATAATGAGGTTGCTAATTATAAATGGATTAGTGTTGATGAGGTTGGGGATTGGTTAGCCGAGGATAGAAGACGACAGAACAATACCATCTCCATGGAGGATGCATATCTTAGTAGTATAAAAGGAGAAAGAGATGATGGTCCGGATACTGGTGACTTTTGTCACAAAACTATCATATCATTGTATGAGGCAGGATTGGTTAATATGCTCTGAATAGAAATTATCCTGGTCCTAGGCTATCACTGTTACTATTAGTTTAACACTAATACAAGTTTCAATTCAGTCAGTCTGTCTTATTACATTAAATTAGCGAATTGAATGCACGAGCATCATCCCGATCCTTACTTTTCATTTGATTACTAGAGGCATGGAATGCATGAAGTGTAACTGTCAACTCCTCTTTTGACAACGACTTGTCTTTGTTTTCTTTGTATACCGTCATCAAACAGTCCATTGCCTCTTTATTACCTGCATTGGCAGCTAATTTCATATGTTTTATACATAAAACCACTTCATTCTTCGCATGAAGATTTGCTGCAAGTCTATTATGTGCATGAACAGACCCCTTCTTTGCAGCGATTTCATAATATTCCATTGCTTTTGCCGTATTTTGTTCCAACATAATGCCTTCTTGAGAATAGTATCCAATGTCATGATATGCTTCATTATGGTCAAGTTCAGCTGCACGAATACACATTTCAATTGCTTTTGTATCACTTTGCAATACCCCATTTCCATCTTTATATTTAAACGCCATTTCCATAAATGCACCAGGATGGTCGTTCTTCATTAGCTTCTTCAGCGATTTGATGGATTTAAGATCATTTATCCATTGCTGACAGAAGGCACATTTGAGCCCATGTTGTGCAGCTTTTTTCATATCTGTTACCATATCTTTATAGTTGCAGCCATTGCAAACATATTTCCCACAGCATGAAAAAAATGTGAAATAATTGTCACTTAAAGGAAGTGTAACTAAACATATCGGACACTCGTCTCTTGCTGGTATGGGTGCAAAGATGTCAATATCTACGGTCTCTACTTGAGTTGTGGATAGTAGATTATCAAGCCGGGCCTCTAATTCTGATGATACCATGCTTAGCTTACCTATACCTGTGTTGGTTTGGATGGCTGAGGAATATGACAAAGGAAAATATTTCTTTCTCTGCTTAGTTATTATCGCGATTGCAATATGATTGAAGCTACAACAATAGCCGGTAGATGTGATAAAATCCCCTCTGATCAATCTCTATGAAGGCCGTAAATGAGGTTGGTAGGAGTTAGGAGGGGTGATGAACTCTCATCATAACACATACGAACTTAGAATAACTTTTTGTGCATATAAGATGTGTATCTTTTTTGTCAATTGTCATTGCTCGACAAAAATTTAGACAATGATGCTCCTCTATGCATTACTCCTACCACCACTAAATAGTGGTGTCGTTCGCCTTGTCTAACATTTATACGGGTCCGCTATTGAGGGGAGGGCTCAACATATGCTTGTGATTGCTTAGTGTAGTTAAGTAAAGAGTTCATATCTCATAGCACTGCAAAATATAAAACTCTCTCCCCCTTTGCAATATCCAATACCATACTATCTCTCTCCAATATAATACAATGGTAGTAGCAATTCGTCAACAAACAACAGAAGAACAATCTTCCGAAATAATGGACACTTCCCAAAAACAACGCAAGGCAGCTGAATTAGCTGCCGCACGGTCCGCTTCACTTAAAGATACTCCTCCCCCATCGACAACAACACGTCGTGGTAAGCGTAAAGATCCACGAGATTTAGGAACACCCCCTCGTGAAGACAATGTTCCACCGTCGATTGTGTCAGTTGATAAAGAAGCACCATCATCTCCATCATCATTGGATAAACAAAATAGTCGTAGACCACAATTGCCAACTCGTCAACAAATCAATAATAACTCTTCACAACAAAATCTATCCACAGGACTAACACCACAGCCATTTGCAACATCTCTCAAACCCTCGCCGGGTGGAGCTACGGCAGCAGCACATCCGGCACCATCATTTGGTGAAGAGGATTACAAAGTGTTGACTTCTTGTATTGAAAATATGGGTAGCTTGGATAGTGTGAGTGATTTGTTGAATAGTCCTGACCGTCCCAAAGAGAGAAAGAACAAAGACAAGAATGGGGAAGGGAGGAGAGGTAGTCATCAGTATAGCAGTGACAAAGTCGAGGCTGCATCTCGTGCTGCCGCTGCCGTATTATCAGGTGACAAGCCTACAACTACTGCATCTCATCCAAAAGATTTTCATCGTCAGTCTACTGAACTACACTCCAACACTACCACTCGTCAAAATGCCAACAGCAACAGTACACACAACACAACAACAGTACAGCTACCACCAACTCTAAACCTAGAAAATCACGGTTCAGCTGAATCTATAGTAGTTTCATCACCATCATTGGGTAGTCACAAGGGAGGTACAGGGGGACATTATAAGGACGATAATTCAAGTAGTTTAAGTTGTTCTAACTCTCCTGCTAGTTTCATGTTGGATGTAAGTTGCCTCTTGTGTCTTTGTGCCTGTTTGTGTTCATATCGTATACCATAAGAAGGGGAGAAGGCGGTGGCAGTTCTAAAAGGATGTGCACATCATATGTCATTATTTGTGCACATCTTATGCTCAAACTTCAAACTGATGCCTAGTTATTTCGTGCATATCATATGTGCAAACCTTGTCTGACCTTTCTCTCCTCTCCTCACCTACCAACTACTCCGAAAGGATTCGATACTAGATCCAAAGTCATCATTCTCCCGAACACCACACGAGGAATATAATAATATGACACGTATGCCTAGCTTTGCAATTACACCCAACAATAACAATAACATCACCGATCAACAACAACGAACATCATTATCCTTCCTAAATCCAAGTCCAACTAGTTTAGAATGGGGATATTCAAATGTTATGAATGATATGGATCAATTCTTTGATAATGGTGGGGGCTTGGGTACACCACGTGAATCTACCAATGATTTGTCTGGTCATTATAAACGCAAGAGTGAAACAAGTTTGGGATTTGCTGATACCAATAAGGAGACTACAGGAGGAGGAGATGGAGAATCTAGGGAGGAGAAGCGTTCCAAGACTTCCTTGTATGGTAGTGATACGTTTGGACATAGCTTTAGTCAGTTTGCTAATGCACCGATTGCAAGCTTTGGTGTGTTTGGTTCTTTGTCAAACTCTTCAACTGAAATGGATACCTCGGGGGTGAAGCAAGGCACTACTAATCCAGCGTTGTTGCCGTCACCTCGTAACAACCGTTTACTCCAATCCAAGTCATCATTGAAACCACCCCAAGCACCACATCTATCAGATGAGGATGCCATTAACCTATCAACCAAGGCACGTGATATAACACATGAACATTCACACATATCACGAGGCACGTTACAACATTATGATAATGAACTATATACCAAATTATCCAACACAAAAGTAGCAAAATTTTCCAAAACTAAATCAATGAAACAGCTACTAGTACCAGCCGATCGACTTGGTAATCAACTAACCATCCTCCGTGGTCCAACCAAGTCTACCTCACACTACAAGTTGGATGACGTTGTATCATACAAGACATATGAATTCTACAAGTTTCTACGAGAGATATATCCAGTATTGGAAGGGTGTACTTATCTGTTACCTGGATTAGTTAAACGAGGCGGTGGACGAGGATCTAGAATGTCATTAGATGATGACGATGATGATGATGACTTGGGACCAACAATTAATGTTAGTCCGTATGGTAGTGTTAAGTTGGGTCATGTTCCCGGTATATCTCACGCTGATAAGGTACGTCACGTAGTGTGCTGTAGAGATGTGTTGTGTTTAGATGACCTCTATCTCTCAACTCTTTTCCCTACTTTCCTCAGTCCAAGCTTGACAAGTCAACAGCAGCGATTGCAAGGCGTCGTGTAGAATCTGCCATCTTTGCCTTTGGCGGTACTATAGCTCGAAAGAAGCAGGCATTAACGAAGAAACAACCAAACAAGCCTGATAAGATGTCAATCTTCCGTACTCCGCCATCAGCCGTGGTGGTATCTACTACTAGTGCCAAGTCGTCAAGAGGTGGCAAGGCAAAGAGTAGTTCAAACAAGCGTGCCTTGCCGCAAAACAACTCCATGGTACGACGTGATAGATATGAGAAACGATTACGTCAACAATACTTTGAACATGGTAATCGGTTGTCATGGGATGTACAGGCCAACTTATCCTTAACATTAAATGGGGCCAAAACATTTGATGATGACGAGTTGAAGAAGAGCGGTAGTAACATATCTGACAAGTCATCATCGAGGAAGAATCGATGTAAGAAATGTGGTCAAATCAAGTTGGGACATACATGTCCATATGCCTCATCATTGGCACGTAACATTGGAGTCATGGTATACCCATCGGCAAATGCACATGTTGCCAATGAGCCAGGCAAGTTGGCACCAGCCTTGTGTGAAATGAACAACTTTATTGCAATCAAGAGTGGTTCATTTGGTTTGATTGGTGGTGAGATATGTGGCGAGATTAGTAGTCCAGGCGAGAAGAAGAAGCCGGGTAAGGACAAGAATGTATCACCGGACAAGGTATCATCCTCTATTGTTGTGGAGGGCAAAGGTAGTGTGGCAACTAACAGTGACATGAGTAGCCCATTCCGACGAAAGACATTGCTTGGCTCTTCTTCTAAGCCTACAGAAGACAAGAGATCAGATGCAGAAGATGACCGAGAAGATTCCAAGAAGAAGAAAGTGGGCGAATCCGAAGACTTGCTCTTCCAACCTAAGATGCAAGTTACAACCGATCAATACCGTGCCGTATCAGATATTTCCAAGTCTACCAAGAAGAAGAAGGATTCGTCTAAGAAACGAGTCGGAGACTACACATATCCTCAGGTGCCACTTACATTCTCCCAACGCAAGTCAATGAGTGATGCATTATTCTCACTATCCAAGGGAGTTCCCAAGTTGACGGATGAGTGTGCTTTGGTACTGACCGAGGCACGGAAGAAGAATCAATGGGACTTGGCCGTGGCAGAGTTGATGGTACAGGTTATATGTGTGTTACATTGTAGTCCAAGTAAGGACTATACCCTCGAAGGATTGAGGAGATACTTGTTAACATTGGGTATTGTTTGTTGATTCGTCTTTAGGTGCATGAGATAATAAGTAGCTAAAGGAATCACACATAACTTCTATCCTTATCTTATAAATATGTAACAGTATCCCTATAGACCCCATGCCTCATCTCCATTCAACAGGCTTTTGTTGAGATATCCCCTCCTCCCTCGTCTCATCCAACTAAAGAAATCACATCATACATTCTCAAACTTATCCATTAACTAGAACAAAATCATCCCCGAGATTCCGTCATCCTCATTCATCTTTATCCCATTCACAATTCTTAGGGAAGTGTCTATTGGGAACGAACATGAATTGTCTATTGGACTCGATACACTTGTTGCAGATGCAGTTTGGGACAAATACTCTGTCACGAGATACTTTACAAGGTGGAATACTCTCATCTTCCCAATGAATAGTGCAGCACTTTGTGTCTTTATCCCAAGCTCTGATATCTCCAAGTTTTAGAACATTGAAATTCAACTCAGCTGGTTTCACCCGGCCATTGACTGCGTCTTCTTCGTATTCTCTCACTTTCTCCATATCTACCAATTGACTCATCCTCATATCCCCAAGTACGAATTTATCGAGATCACCATTGCATCCAACTGGTTGAGGTGAACTATAGACCATTGTTCCATTGTTAAAGACTATATCATCAATAGATAGAGAATCGATGGGTAAACGAAACCCTCCTCCTCCCTTGGACTCGGACAGATTAGCACTCAGAACATTCATGTTCTCGCTCATACCTATGCACTTCTCAAAGCTACCATCATAGTCCATGAGTATATACGAATCACCGTTGCCCCTATATCTCATTCTCACCGTAGAACTTGTTCCATTCTTCTCTCTAACTAGTTTGGTTAGCTTGTGATTTGAGCCATGAACTCGTTGACAAATTTCACGCAACTTCATGAACAACCGTTTAGATTCAACACCACGGTGTTGAACCCTTTTGATAGCCTCGGCATATTCAACACCTAATTGAACTGCATCTACAGACGATTCTCCTTTTTTAGCTTCTGCTTCATACAACTTTTTCTGTTTATGAAGACTAGCTATAACGTGTTCATCTTCCCCCATATTACTTCGTACAGCAGAAATCATCGATTCTGCTCGTGAAACAAGCGAAGGATCATTATTCGCTGCAACAATTGCAAGACTTTTCTCATAATACTTCAATGCTTCCGAGAATAGTTCTTTGTTTCTGCCGTTCTTAGGTTACAAAAGAGGATGTTGGGGGAAATTAGGTTTAGTAAAGTGCATATCATGTGCACATAATATGTGCCTCCAGTATACGGAGTAGCCCGTACATCAATCATATGTTCAAAACTCCCCATTCTTACATTCATAAAGTTGACCACTTTACACAGGTGAACTGTTTAAGCTTACCTCAGCCGCCTCCAACTGACATAAATTACCAAGACATTCATATGAATACGATTCAAAGACATAAGCGCCATTCACAGTAGTACTGATACCTTTTAACTTCATCCTTCTAAACTTTCGTAGAATATCATTGGCAAATTGTTTAGCCTCGCCTTTACTTTCTTTGTCGTCCGTATCCATCTTTACCATTAAAGTTTCCAATACCGTAATTTTTGCACGTATGATATTAATATGGAGAGGCTGACTCTTGAATCTTCTTTCCATACAAGTAACGAATAGCTTTGCCAAATCAACTGCAAATTCACTTTGATATTCATGTTTACACGTGGGGCAATGTTTCCACAAAAGATCTCTGCCTTTACCTTTAGGATTACTCATATATTTTTCTTCCGCATACTTTGCAAGACATGATAGGTGAACAAACCCAGCTGACGGACCACGACACGAACAATCTCTTCTAACTTCACCACCCGATTCATCGGGTTCATCATCAAGGCATATGTAACACGATGGGGCTTCTTCATCATTAACCGTAGTATTGGATTTGACTAAAGAAGTTGGTGTATGTTGTTTCT
>Ga0214481_100723_pt1 | contig 15905 bp, 15 predicted proteins | sample M1_20Mar14CPVII9_4_FD_165057 | JGI IMG/M metagenome (GOLD analysis project Ga0214481, IMG submission 165057) | Marine eukaryotic communities from Monterey Bay, California, United States - M1_20Mar14CPVII9sort6BwellG10 | ecosystem: Environmental > Aquatic > Marine > Unclassified | place: USA...
AAGTGCAAAGACTGCTCATAATGACGTCACCTACTTGTTTGAAGAACAGGCAAAGTCTGACAAGTCCATTCAAGAGCTTCGTGACATCGTCGCAAAGAATGATCATACAAGACACGAGGAACATAACTTGTTTCAACAAGCGTTAGATCACTTTGGTGATGAGTTGCTCAAGACAAAGGTAACATTGGGTCATACCCGAGTACGATGCGAGTCTGTGGAGAAAGAACTTGTTGATACCAAGTCGGAGTTGAATCACTTGCAACATGCATGTCAAGTAGAGAGCGAAAGAACTCAGAGTCAGCTCCATCATCCTGGTATACCTAAACCATCTCTCGATAGGATTGTGGGTGTTGGGCATGCGTTTGAATCGCTTGCACAAGACAAGAATTATGTCACTAGTATTAATGTTTGTGCAACGTTGAGAACCACATCTTGCTCAAAGATGACAACTAAAGGAGAACAAGTTCGACACGATGAGGAGGTCGATGTACCATCCGAGATTGTTGCGTTCGCACATGACTACGCAGCGTTTGTAGCCTACCAAGCCGACCACGAATCAATACTGAGACTCATTGCAGGTGGTAGTAATCTCGATGATCAAGTATATGCAGAAGACGACATGCTAAATCGAAGGAAAGAACTATGTAGTGAGCTCAGACATGAGCTCGAGACATTGCTAGAGAAGTCATCCACATCAGTATTCTATGTAAAGAATGAAGGATCTTCCCGTGGATTGGGTCTACGATGGGAAGCAAGAGCAGTTTTTTTACCAAAGGTGGTATCATCGTTGGAAGCTGCTCTGTCCAAACATGACCAGATTCTTCTTCCGGCTGCCACAAGGCTTGGAAGAGTTCGGCCACTGTCTGCTAATGTCACCGTTTGTGTGGCTTGTGATAGACCCCTGCGTCGAAAGACGGCCAGAACACCTGCTGATGGAGAGAAGAGGAAGAAGAAGACTGACAAGAAGGAAGACATTGACGACAACAATGTTGAGGTCGAGGAGAGTTTAGAAGGATTAGAAGTTGGGACAGCATCGAAAGTAGGAGAGGTACAAGGTAGCACCGGACAAATCATCAAGAAATCTGGACTAGCAAATGCTCATAAAGAGAACTCGAACCCATCTAACTTTTTTGATGATCTCGTCACTTTCAACTGAGACTTTGTTTTAGGAGGAGGGGCATTTCATACATATTCATATCAGCTGTGAAGCATTACGTGTCCGATATAATGATAATAACGCACAGTGTATAGTATGAGATGTATGCATTCAGCTTTAAGCCTTCCACGATTCCTTTTAGGTACCATCCACCTTATGCACATTTGCATGCATTTTTTCTTCAAGGATACCATTGAGACATTCATAATCTTCTTCCACGAGATCGACCAAGCAGAATGCATGCCTATTATCACAAGACATGTCAACTCTTTATGTATGCCTATTATCACAAGATATGTCAGTTCCTTATGTTGAAGTATATGCTCTATGCAGTGTTTCTACAGGTGTCCTTGTTCACATTTTAGCGTATCCCCCAAGACTCTCTTACTTCCCTTCACTCGTCTCATAAATTGCAACAAAGCAAAGCAAACTCCAACAATCAACACAAATTCAATCATCAACAATACATCTAACATGAATTATTACACCAAAGCCATTATTCTATTACTTGCCGTTGCAAGTACAGCTGCCGATAACAACCAACTCCTCGAGGATACTTCAACAAAAAGTATAACAATAACCGCCGACAAGATTTTACAAGTCTTGAAAGGTGAATCCTCTCTATTTGGAGATACTACATCATTAGTTGGTGTGGGTGTAGACTCTGAATCTACATTGGAAAGGGAAAGGGACGGTAATAGGGATGGTGGTAGAGGAAACAGAGGAGGTGGTGGTGGAGATAAAGGAAGAGGAGGTGGAGGAAATAAAGGTGGAGGAAGCCGCCCTAATAAGCCAAACGATTCAAGGACTCGAAGGCCACGTCCACCTTTTCCGAGACCTCCTCGACCAACTAGGAGACCCACACGTAGACCCCCAACGCCGAGAGTAAGTTGTGTATACTTCTCCATCTTATTTGATTCGTTTACAACTCTTGCTTCTTCTTCTTCTCTAACATATGTACATTACTTTCTATAATTGCAGCCAACCCGTAATCGGCCTCGAACGCCAACACCCAAGCCAACCCGTCCTCTGACTAAAAGACCAACACCCAGACCTACCCATCCGAAAACCAAGCGCCCGACGCCACAGGTGAGTCAGTCGCTGCTGTGTGTGTGTGCACATATCCTCAAATGTTTAACACTTTTCTCTCACATGTATACATTCCTTTCTTACAGCCAACACGTCCCTTCACCCGTCGCCCAACTCCTCTCACGCGACGTCCTACTACGAGACCAACAAGAAGACCCACTAGGCGTGTAAGTTGATTCTTTGCTGGTGTTGACGGGCTTTACTTTCAGCTGTTTTCTCATCTTTGTGTATGTTTACTTCTCTTTTATAGCCCACTAGGCGTCCAACAAGACGCCCAACTCGTAATGTAAGTAAACGCAGTCTATTCTGGTCAAAGGAAGTATAAATAAATCCCCGCTCACTTCTTTTCTTCGTTACTTTCTCTATTAGCCTACTCGTCAACCAACTTCAAGGTCAAGAAGGTGTGTTAATGACACAAATCCACGTCCGGTACGGAATGGTCAACGTTATCGATTCAACCTTGTAGACGGTGGTAGAAATGCCCAATGTGTGGATGAAGATAACCTATTGTATGAATATGGAGAATTTAGATACGTCAACAACTTCGAGAACTGTGCAAGTGTGTGCGTCCAGTTAGTGCAGCCTAATCTCCTGAATGGGGGCTCATTTCAAGGCATTGATTACGACTGCACGGATCGGACTTGTCGTTGTCTTTACTCAAGTGGAGCTCTGAATAATCGTAATTCCGGTAATTTCTATCGAACCTCTACTATTCAGCGAGGAGAAGGAGCCATTACCTCTACTCTTAAGAGAAGCGGGTTTTATTGCGGTAAACTCGCAGGCGCTTCGGAAGAAGAAGCTGCGACAGAAGTAAGTACTGCCGTTGAGGTCAGCACCGTAGGTATTGAGGCCGTCGTTGAGTAAACATTGATGATTGCCTAATTGTATTGAAAAGAATGATGATTGCTTGAAAATTGTATTGCAGATTGTTTGAATTATTGTTGTAGAATTGAACGAGAGAAGTTCGCCCATCATATACTATTGGCTTTTAAGTCGGTAGATTGCATAAAAAAATAAGTATTGTCCTGTTGTTTGATTTAACTATTTCTTGAATTGTTAATCTTATGTGATAATCCTTGAACTGGTAGCAAACCAGATTAGATCATGCATACCTGACTAAAATTCTCTACTACGATTTTGCGGTGTAGACATGAAGTTGGCATGTATCAATCTCCACGAAGTTATTACTACTGCCTCGAAAACTATATCATTAATCACTTCCACTGCAGCAACAAGCAACCGCAGATCAATCTCTTCACTTTCTCCGAATTGAACATATCTACCAAATTCTAATAGTAGATCGATTTGAGTGCTGAAGATTAATACACCACAAGCAAATGCACCAGCCTTAACTGTACTTTTGATAACATTATCGTACCTTCCAATGTTATCAAATAATGAAGCTCGTTTACTACCCTTTAATGTAAATGATTCTCGTTCGAAGCCCTTGGCTGCCAATGCTCCTAACATCCAACATACTGCCAATCCCGCTCCGTGTATCAATGCCGGTGCCAAGAAGCTTCCTCTTGGTGCCAATTCTGGTGCACTACCAAAGTAACTTGATATCGGCAACAGCCAAGACGGAGTAGGGGCATGATTAAATACAATCCAATAAATCTGTAGGGTTGGGGCTACAATCTGTGCAATGAGTATGTCCGTCAGTGGTAACCCCGGATCATCTATAATTGGGTCAGTAAATCTTTTTAATAGTGTATTAGATTGTTCTTCATCTTCGTTATTGGATTCAAACAATACTGTACTGTATGGTATATTATATTTTGTGTTAGTTGCAAATATTGTTTGTGAAGGTGCACATCTTGTTTGTGTTGCAATTGTTGGTATCCTACAAGAATGAGGAGCAAATGCCTTGACCACTTCACTACCTAATAGTAGTATGAGAGATAAACATAGCATATCCAATGCTGATAGCCGCTGAAACAACCTCATGTTTACGCAAAGTCGATACGGACCATCCAAGATAGTCAGATAATCTTAAATCATTGAGTCAACTTGAGGCTGTTGGGGGCGGAGGATACCAAAGGATACCAAAACTAACTCTCCTCTCCCATCCCTCTCCTTTTTGCAGAAAAATGCTGACTTGGTGATGAAGATCATGGCAGCCTCATTGTACCTACAGGTACATTCAACAACCTCGTATATAGTTAGAATATAAATACACTGGCAATATGAAGATTATATCGTTGCTGATATTAGGCTGTCTGGTGGGCGTTGATGGCTTTTTTGTCTCACCTCAAAGAGCAATTAAAAAAGGATGCACAAAAAAGCAAATTCTAAAGAAGGTCGTTGGTGGTGCAGTCAAGAAGAATATCATCAAGAAGAGTATCATTAAGAAGAGTATCATCAAGAAAAAGAGGAAGAAGAATATATTAAAGAAGGCACTATTACCGGCTGTTGTTGGCGGTGTGGTTGTAGGTGGAGCCGCTGTCACAGCTGGAGGTATGTTATGTTTTATGGTATGGTATGCACCACGACATGTCCCCTATGTATTATTATATGATATCTTCTTATCTCAATATATGCCCTCTTAATCTCAGCCGCTGCTGGAGCTTTTGCAGTTAGTCAAATCAATAATGTAGAAGTGTATGAACCATTGCCTGGAAGTATGATTGACGAGACTGTACTCATTACAGGAGGATCTAGTGGACTAGGATTAGAAACAGCGAAGCGACTAGCTGCTGTTGGGGCTACAGTTGTATTGACATCGCGTACTGAAGGTAATTAGTTGAAGTTTATTGGTGTATTGTTATTCATTTGTGGTTGCTGCATCATACTCATGCCCTGTTATCCTCCTCCCACCATACATCAAGAGAAGGGAGATATTGCAGTGCAATCTGTAAAGGATTGTCTCATCGGTAAAGGAGTCGTCGATACATCCAAGATATATAGTTTGGTACTAGACCTCGACTCATTAGACAATGTTAAAGAATTTGCAACAGCATACCAATCATTAGAACTCGGTGATATATCAATTTTGGTGAACAACGCTGGGTGCATGGCCATACCTAAAAGAGAATTGACCATCGATGGAAATGAAAGACAATTCCAAAGCAATCATCTTGGTCACTTTGTTTTGACTTCAACACTGTTTCCATACTTTTCAAAAGATGGTACCAAAGTGATCAATGTATCATCATCTGCTTCCAATATTCCAGGACCTAGCGGGTTAGATATGGACAATCTCAACAGTGAGAAGTCGTACACTGCATGGGGTACATATGGTGCTACTAAGTTGGCAAATGTATTGTTTACAAATGAGTTGCAAAAGAAAGCGAACGATGCAGGTTTAGATTGGCTCACATCTGTATCACTACACCCAGGTGTAGTCAACACTGACCTTTGGAGATACATTGTCGGAGAGGAGAGGCTTGCTAACATCAAATCACAAGATACACCCAGTCTAGAAGCATTGGCATTATCTGCTACGTCCTTGTTTACACTGTCTCCTGAGCAAGGTGCAAATACTCAGATCTACTTGGCTGCCACAGATGACCTTGTCAAGGGAGCATTTTATGAAGAAATGAAGGAGAAGACAAACATGCCTAGTTTTGCAAAAGATGAAGCGAAGGCAAATGAGCTTTGGAGCATAAGCGAGGAGCTCGCTGGTATCACATTTGATCTGACAATGAGTGTAGATGATGCCGAGAGTGATGAGATAGTTGTAGACACGGATGTAGATACAGAAGCTGAAGAAGATATGTCCTCTATTACTGATGCTCAAAAGCGATTCTTTGGACAAGACGAAGACGATGCATAGGCTGTATAAGATACCAATCAAGATTGTATATAAGTACTTATGTTCACATTTTCCTCATTTTAATCTCTATAATCAAAGGAATCGTCGACAGCTTGGGCGGCTGCAGTCTCGTTAGTTCTGGATGTATTAAAGCTCGTGAGACTGTCTCTCAATGTAGAAAGCAGGCTTAATTGCTCATCGGACAGCTCCTCGAGCTCTTTCAAATACTCGTCTATATTGTCTCTGTTTGAATCTGTATCATTGACTAGTGTCATCTCGTGCTGTGTGAGAAGGGAAGAGAGGTGTTTGTGCGTTAGAATGAAACAAATCAAGTTTAGCAAAATGAACCATATTCTACTCACCTGCAACATTTGAAGAAGCTTTGACATGATTGACTTGTGAGTTGCAATCAATGACTGAGCTTCAGGGTCACCCTTCAATGTTTGTGGCCGTTGTGGTATTGGTTGATGAAGTGGACTGGCAGTGGGCTGTTTAGGACCATTTGAATTGAGAGCCTTCTCTAGCGAGTCATCATTCTCATCAGAGTCTACGACTTGATCGACGTGGAAATCATCTGAGTATGCAGTCGAAATGTTGGGATCCTTATTGTCGAGTGAGTGACGGGGATTATCCTCCATTGAAGGTGGCGGAGGAATATCATCCTCAGATGACTCATAATCTTCTTCTGTGTCAATCCGGAAGCTTGTAGCCGGTGCTGTCAGAGGTCGTGGAGGCAACTTCACTCGAGTGATGCAATCTCCATCGTCCCTCTTGATTCTGGAGCTCGCTTCAACACTTGCTGAAAGTTGACCAGTCTGAGGATCACGTTCCTTCACCCTATCTGCATATCTGAGTGTGTTTAGTGTATGATCACAATTCTTCATGTTTGGAGCAACACATGAAACCATGATAGTGCGAGAGTTCTTGCCAACGAAAGATTCCTTCAAAACTTGCGTCAACTTACTTCCTCTGAACAAGCGTTATCAACTGTTAGACAGAGACTATAAAATCATACAAATCACAACACACTTACCTGAATGGAATACGTTTCAGAGAGCTTCCCACAGCAAGAGCACGTATGACCTCTTTCAATGCAAGTAGCGACGTGTTAATCTCAGCCCCTTCCATCCGAGTTGTGCGGCATGCTTTAGAAGTGTCTGCGCCACGCTCTGAGCCTGCTAAATCGATAAATGTCAGCCTACTGAATTCCTTGTTCTTTGTTCTACCAACATCCTTTCGAAGACTGAGCTGAAGCACTGCATGTGACCTACTACTATCAGCGTTGGCGGATGTTGTTCCAGTGCTCCTGTTTAGAGCACCGGCATCAATAATGTCCATCAACTCATTTGCATTATTTACAGGATGCTCACTAAGACCAGGAAAGCATACCTTACCCTTCCTATCTTCTAAACATTTGACGGGGTTTCGTTCATTCAATAAATCTAGTAATTTACCACCGTAGATTTCAAATAATGATACTCCGATAGAGATGTCGGCATTAGCAGGATCTTCTGCTAGTTTGAATACATCCTGGGCTGCAAGACAGTACAAGCCAAGGTTGGTATCAGATGTGCTGTTCTCAGCTTGATTTCCAGCTCTCATACCCGTTGCATTTGCCCCCATCATAGTGAAAGTCTCTGTAGTAATTGTGTTTTTGAAAGTAAAAGAAGAAATAAATGAGAGAACATCATGAGAACACTAAGAAACACCTCACAAGACAATAGCTAAACTCACTCCCTGAACCAGTCTGTCCATAGGCAAAGACCGATGCCCATTTCCCTCGAAACAACCCTGGTATTAATCCTTGCACAGCTCTTTCATATATCTGAACATTATTCGAGTGTTCATCAAATGTATTGTCAAAGGCAAAGCTTGTAGTTTCAACTTCCTTCGTCAGGTCCAACTTTGTCTTTGGCTGATGGACAAGTATCCTACCATAATCGTTGTAATCAAGAGGATGGATGACATCCACTTCACTGCCATCAGCTGCTTCTTTCTTAGACATGGGACGTTTCCTCACTAATACTCGAATTCTCATTTCATACTCATCATCTTCCTCTGCTGGTCCACGTGTAGTCATATGTTCAGCATGCTCATTATCAAAGGATTCACGTAACCTTCCAATTTGTGTAGCCCAAGACTTATCCTCGGCAACTCCATGAACGAATATAGCACTATTGCCGTCACCACTACCACTGACTGGTGATTTGACCCGTCGAGGAGATTTTGGGGTCGTTGCTCTTCCTCTTGTTGGGCTACGTATCGGGGAGAGTGGTCTATTGCCCACAACACCCAGTGATTTAGGCGAAGTCGGAGGGCGATTTGTTCTCATTGGCGAGACAGCTCTATTTCGTTGTGGTGGTGGTGACATGTTTCTTCTTCGTGGTGACATTCCTCCTCCTCGAGTTGAGAAAGGGGATTTTGACCGAGCTCGTGAGATGGGCCTTGTTGGAGATTTGGACCTTGAGCGGTTATTATTATTGAGTGGTACAGGAGACTTGACACGAGGCTGCCTTTGTTTCACTGATGAATCTCCAGAAGTGTTTGTTTTACTACGTGATGAGGACACATTTAACTTCTTCTTGGTGATGCTGCGAGAAGTACTGTTGGGGCTTCCAACGTTATTATTGACAGCTTTGACTTTCTTTGAACCAACAGAGTCGACCGTGCCAGGTCTCGAGGAGACGGCCCTACCACTTCCCATGCTACTCCGACGTCTAGATGGATTGCATGAGCCACCACCAGCAATTCCCAACTTGATTGATTGGGATGCCATTGATTGATCAAGCTGAGATGATGATAACTTAACTAACGGAGATAAAGGTGCAATAGAGCTTGAGGGAATGGTCGAAAGACGCTTCTTACCCGTACGGTTTGAGGCAATCGACGAGACAGTAGCACCACTCCCTGGACGGCTGCTGCTCTTGGAGAGCGACATTCTTCTGCTCGATGTATCAAATTTACCATTAATTTGATTTTCGTCAACACCATTCTTACTAAATCCACTACTCAGTCCACTCAATCCAGATCGGGCAGAGGAGTGGGCAGTGCCAATGGTAGATGCCGATGCTAAAGAGCTTCTCCGACTACTTGATCTAGCGGATGATCCCAATGAACGATAGCTTGCTACAGAAGCTGATAAGTCACTAGTGTCACTCAATATACTCCCGTCGTCATCGTCATCATTTAATAGAGGAACAGTGGCACGTGGGATACTCGAATAGCGACGATTCTTAGTGCGAGATCCTCCTCCGACCTTGGTAGCATTAGTCTTCTTGATTGTTTGACGATGATGGATACTACTCCGTCTCATTGAACGCACATCAACTGATGCTACAGTTCTGGGTGTAGCGGTAGATTTACTAGCAGTGTAGTCATCTTCTAAATCACTGCTGCACTTCTTTTCCTCACTGTCATCTAACAAACTCCCGAGTTCATCAAACTCATCCCCATTTTTCTTGTTCACAACTGAAGGACGATATGAGGATGCAATACTAGATCGGCGGGATGACGATACACTACCCCCACCACCCACAGATGGCAAGAAAGACTGACGACGTTTACTCTTCTTTTCCTTCTTCTCTTCTTTGTAATTAATACTAGCAGTGTTATCTTGTTTCTTTTCTGCCATCTTTTGTTGCTGCCTCTTCAATCTACGCTGCTCGAGCTCCTTCTCAAGTTGTTCCCTTGGTGTCAACTTTACAGTTGATGCTGACTCCTCTTTATTACTGCTTGTAATAATACCAGTGTTGAGGGTTCCTACTTCCTTAACGCCCCCAAGAGCCAACTTCTTCTTGACAGCTCCTCTACCAACACCACGTTGTTGACGTCCAAAATCTTCTCCAACAACTGATGCAATTGGGGAAGAAATAGTCACTGGTGAAATTGGTTCCTGATTGTTATAATGGACAGTTGACATCATATCCGCATCATTATTAGTAGTAGCAATACTCTTGCTACTATCACCTACAACCCCATTAATGTAGTCATTCACTCTGCTTTTTGAGTTGGAAGGTGAGTGAAACTCATCCTGCTTATACTCGGCGTCATCATTCACCTTAATTTCCCCATCCCTGGCACCACCAACACTATTATTAACATTTCCCTCTTCCAATAACTTCCTTTCCTTCTCTTCTCTAATTGCAATTTCACCACTAACAATCTCCTTCTTAACATGTTGTATCAAATAAAATAAATTCTTACGATCTTCAGCCTTCGTTACACCCAATGGTTCATAATAGCTCAATGGCAATTCAGCGAATGATCGGGGTGTGGTTATACCTGCCATTTCAAAGTTTGGTATTGCGTAGGATAGATTCACTTCGGATAACCAATGTGGAACAAGGTCGGAGACTGGTATTTCTCTTGGTGTTGTTATTGGTGATTCTCTGTTCATTTTTTGTTTATCTATAGTGTGTTGTTTTTCGGATATTGTATTAACTGCGCTGTATAAACAACTCGATTTGTAGTATATCGAATATCAAGTCTATCCGTTACCAATAATTAACGGTGCACTTGGATGTTTTGAGGTGAGGTAAAAAAACGTGTAGGAACTTACTTTGGCGGCGGCGGCGGCTAATTTAATACTAATACAAGCAGTCTTCTCTACTAACACCTCTCCCGTAACAATATGAGGGTTCTGTTCTTCAATAGGATGATAATACACCACACACAATCAACAACAACTACATACAACAAAGCAACGATTTTTTTTGTTGATGAGAAAATTTAGGATACCGGCATACTTTTTGAGTTGATGTTAGAGATTGTGGAGGGAAACATCAATTGGTATTGCAATAATGGACTTTGTATACATTTAGAAACACTCAGTAGATACTCTACCTCCAGGGCCGGTGTAGGTATTAGTAGAATCCTTGCGCAACAATCAAACTGCATACATCCAATAATAACAAATCAATATGGCTGCTACAATATTAAATGATCCACGCTTTAAGTTGGCGAGGTCACTAGTTACTGGTGGCAGTAGTGATAAAAATAGCAAAGAAGGAGGTCCATCAGATGCTATTAATATCTTTGCTGCATTACTTGAGGAATGTAGAAGTATTAATGAAACAAGTCTAAGTTCAGCATTATGTCAATTTGAGTATGGTAATTCCATATTTCGTGCAGTGGTACGGCGTAAAAGTGATGATAGTACTATTAGTAACAGTGATAATAAGGGAAATGGTATAGTTGATACAAAAGATGGTGATAAGAAACCCGCTGCTAAAATGGATAATGAACAGAGAGAAGTTATGGCGGCTGCAGCTTTAAAAAGATCTGCTAATGATGGTGATGATTCATCAGCTATATTTCCTAATAAACGAACTAAGATGGATGATGCATCTGATACTTCTTCTTCTTTGGATAAGAAAGTAGTATCCAGTTCCGATGTTGCAAGATCTAATATTGCTGCTGCAAAATCAAATGGGGAAACAGATATTGATGAAGAAGATATTAGTTTGGCTTTAGATATGATGCAGGAATCTTGGTCAATATTATTAATCCATACAACAACACCAGATGACTCTACAAAATCTGATGAAACGAATACAAATGAACAACAACAAGAACAACAAGAGCAGTGGGTGTTGGAACAAATGCCAAGAGTAATTAGATGTATCGGTGATGTATACTTTTTTCAAGAACATTATGCATTGGCAACAGATAGTTATATTAGAGCTATGCAATACCGTGAAGAAAATTGGGATAAGTTGAAACAATCTACAAGTAGTGGTGATGATGGGGCAATGTTGACTCTACAACATTTACAATGCCAGAGATATTTAGTTGAGGCATATGCTCTTGTAGCCGAAGCATTACTTGCATGTCCATCGGGTGAGGATGTTGTTTGTTATCACAGTGGCGAAGATGAGGATGATATAAAAGATGAGAGTAAAAGTACAGCAGAGGCAAAGAAGAAACAAGGAGGAACTGTATTGTGTAAAGGAAAAGATCGTATGGATTTTGCCCAAAGTCATTATGAATCAGCAAGAGAGGGATTAGAAGAGATCTTGGTGAGATATGGTAAAATGGCTGCTTCATCTAATATCGACGTGGGCAATGAGAAAGAGGATGTAGGCTATCTAGTTATGACTGTGGTTGACGTTGGACAAACAATCCAAGGACAAAACTAATTCAAATGTAGCACTCTATTGTACCTAGGTATTGGATGCATCAATAAGAGAGCCGGTTTCTTTTTGGGTTCGCGATTCGCGTTACGACAAATGACCTCGACATGTGACACCACATCATTGTTCTTTGCAGCTTCCTCAATACAATATATAATTTTTATCCTCCCTTTTGCCTGATATTGTATAAGTTGTTTAATAAGAGGATGAATATTGTTAAAGTACTAACAATATCGGTGGGGCTAATAGCTTCAACCGCTGCCGTCATTGAAAATGACAATAATCTACAACTGAAACACTTACGGAAGAAGCCCGTTGGTGCATCAATAACACAATCGTCATCTTCCTCATCTATCTTAAGGATGCCAGATGCCCTCCGATCATTCCTATCATGGCCAGCCAATACATTCAATGTAGATGATGAGCATCACCATCCGCTTGGATCCAACTATCCATTGCAACAATTCGATAATACCAATGATAATAATGTATTATTCTCATTAAAATTATCAACAAAGAATAGTAATATGATACGTAATCACCAGCGTCGTCGTCGTCATTTATCATCTGTATCCGATGAGGATAGTTTAAATTTGGATATATCTCCGGCAATGGAAAGTCTAGAACAACAACAACAACAACAACAGATGAATAAATCTGCTGCTACTACTACTCACGAGGATAATCATGATGGAGCGCATGATAGTCATGACGATGCTCATGATATGGTCGTTCATGTAACGTATGAAGATATTTGTAAGTGTATTTTATTTTTTGTGCACATGATATGCACATAATTTATACGCTATTACTTTGAATTAACAATTGCAATTACATATCCACAGATGCCATTCTAGTATTCTTAATTGTGGCAACAGCGTTTGGTATTATATCATCTAAATTGGGAATGCCTGCACTTGTTGGTGAAATTATTGCTGGTGAGTTAATACAAAGTGATATTGCAAAATAATTTATATGGCATTAACACACTACCTGTGATCTTTTGTAGGTTTTCTTTTGGGACCACCCCTTGCCGACTTTGTACCTTACCCTGAGGCACTGGTATTAGTTGGAGAGATTGGATTGATTATGTTATTACTTGAGGCGGGTGTTGAGCTTGATGTTGCTCAATTAAAGGAGACAGGGGTAAGAGCACTTGCTATTGGTGTTACGGGTACCATATTGCCATTATTAGTTGGTTTGGGACTTGCCATGGCAAGTGGTACAGACATTAGTATTAAGGCTGCATTGGCCGTAGGTGCATCCTTCTCCCCGACATCTCTTGGTGTGGCCGCTAGTGCCTTAAAGGCAGGCAAAATGTGAGTACATAGAATCCTTGTTTTATATTAGTATTTGAATGATTACTCACCAAATCCACTTTCTCTAATCACACAGGTTGGATACTCCTGTTGGACAATTGATCGTTGCAGCATGTGTCGTAGATGACATTCTAGCCCTGATATTGCTATCCATGTTCAAAGTTCTAGTCGAGGATAGTCCACCTATCATTGCCTACTTCCTTCCCATTATTTCAAGTGTTGGGTTTCTGATATTACTTGGTGGAGCGGCTGTTACTTTTCTTCCTCGTCTGATTGAGAATAAGATCCTCAAGAAGTGTTCAGAATCAAACCGTGAACTCGTGATGTTCTCAATCATGACACTGATGCTACTAGCATACCTTCCTCTGTTGAATTATACACAAGCTTCCTATTTGACTGGTGCCTTTCTGGCAGGAGTAACATTTAGTCAAATTGAGAGTGCGCATCACCAATTCATGAAAGCAACACATCAGTTGATGATATGGCTTTTGCGTGTATTCTTTGCTGCATCGATAGGCTTTCAAGTCCCAGTGAAGCTCTTTGCTGATCCATATGTCATCAGGAAAGTCCGTTGTTTTATCATGTGCTTGCAGGTGTTCAGTATAAAGGCTCGACGACTTGGCTGCTTTATTTGACCTTAGTTTGCCTTATTTGATTGCCCTTGTAAACGACATGCACTAACATATATAATCTCCTCTCTTTCGTCATCATAAATCTTCAACGCGCATCTTCCAGCTGGGGTTTCATATTATACATATGTGTACTTGCCAAGCTTCCCTTGGCATTCTATGTTCCACAGTTTGAGGATGTCAAGGAAGGTGCCACTTACAACCCTTTTCTTCGTGATCGTATTATTTCTGGACTGGCCATGACGTGCAGAGGGGAATTGTAAGTTTATTCATGATGAGGTGCTGTCATTCATTCATACTTGTGTCTTGTTGCTGATCTCATTTTCTCCGCAAATTGTATCTACCAATATACAGCTCGTTTATCATTGCCGCATTTGCCCTGGGTGAAGGTCTTTTCAACGCCAGGATTTATGCCGCGATCGTATGGGCTGTGCTTTTGAGCTGCATATCTTCTCCGTTTATACTATTGCAAGTCATTAAATACTTTAACCAGAAACAAGTCGAATATTTAGCATCAACCAACCCGTTGAAACAAAAAGGCGACGGTAAAGGGTCTCCACTGTACCTTCATATCAAATGCAGGGCGCCTGTAACAAGAGGTCAGCAAGAGATATTTCGTGAGAAGCTTAATGAACTAAACCTTGTACTGATTGACAGGAGGACTAATCGTCAGGGTCGTGGTCTGGATGCGACGGTTCAAACAGATTTATATGTGCGAGATGAAACTATCAAAATAAGACTGCAGAAGATTGGAGCTCAACGTCGTATCAAAAGTGCTCTCCAGGAAAGTCCGCGTTAGTATTGTTTTGTCGTATGAATTCATACCTTTAATATGATGTCTTGGTGATTTGAGTGCTTCATATGGCCTTCATGTATCTTTATTTGATTGCCCTTACTAACAACATATGTACTAACAAAAGTTATCTTTACCTCTCTTCGTCTTCATGAACCGCCAACGCGCATCTTCAGAATGCAATGAGCCTTACTGAAGAGGAAGCAAAGTCGTTTGTTGCGGCAGCAGAGGAGCTACAAAAACTAATGTCGGAGGACACGCAGTTCTTTCAAAAGTTTGATACCAACAATGTAAGTATTTGCATATACTGTTCAATTGGGTCTACTTTCTTGTTCTTAATACTTATATGTTTCGCTCGATCTTCTCTTCTTAGGATGGAGTTGTTAGCCTAAGTGAACTAAAAGTTGGTCTTGAAGATGTTTTGCATATGAAGATGACACTTCGACAAGCCCGAAAGATTATGGATATGTTCGACTCTGATGGAGATGGCAGTCTTCAACTGGATGAGATGGTTTCGATTGAGGAGTTCAAACAGCGTTTCATTCTCAAGCTTAATGAGAACAAGAAGGAAGTTAGGAAGACTGAGAATAATCTGCTTAAGATGAGTTTAAAAAAGTCGACCAACAATCTAAGAAGGATGAGCACTGCAGAGTTAAGTTACCTATCAATGAAGGACCTTGATAAGGATGATCAAGATGTTCTCCAGAATGATGCAAAAGAGCAAGATACAATCATCAAGCGAGGCGAGGCTATTGAACTTGCTGTGGAGGAAGCTCTCGGAGGGGATTCTGAGGTAACTGTTGATGTGTGGAATCCATGGCCCTGGACGGACTTGCTTGACAAGATTGCTAAGCATTATGACCTTGAGAGTATTGAGCAGTTTGTCACTGTCTTTGATGAGATCGATGTTGACGGTGGGGGAACTATTGATACAGAAGAAATGTTTAATGCTCTTACGACTGCTGGGGTCAAGATAACCGAGGAAGGTGTACTTACTTTATGTAAGATGATTGACGAAGACGGTGACGGAGAGA
>Ga0214481_100724_pt1 | contig 15897 bp, 6 predicted proteins | sample M1_20Mar14CPVII9_4_FD_165057 | JGI IMG/M metagenome (GOLD analysis project Ga0214481, IMG submission 165057) | Marine eukaryotic communities from Monterey Bay, California, United States - M1_20Mar14CPVII9sort6BwellG10 | ecosystem: Environmental > Aquatic > Marine > Unclassified | place: USA...
CAACCCCCAATCAGCTGGGGTGGAGGTGCGGAGGAGGGGGCGTCCCTTTGCCCCCTCCTCTGCGAAGACTATGTGCAGCGGGCGCAGCTCCGCGGACATAGTCCCCCTCAAACGCATTTTTTAACTGTACCTTCTCATAAAATTTCAATTTCAGACCTTCTAGCTCGTGTGGTATATTGTTCATAACCATATAAACAAAAGTGCTTTAAACAAGCATTGCGTCAAATTGCCTAGGAGAAAAGATACAGCCACTCAAAGTAGGTTCAATTCTCACCCTTGGGTAGGATACCAATCTCTTATACCCTGAGTGCTGTTAAGGTAAACTGATTGGTTCATCTACCACGGCCACCTCTTTATAAACTTGATCTATATGAAAGATTTGAGGAGTTGGTGAGACATGATCAGCGTATCTTTATCAATAGTGATATATGTATGTCAATCACGCGGCTAGAAATCCGTATCAATGCCAATACTGATGTACCCAAGGGGTGGTACTCAGGGCTTACAAAACTACAAAAACGCTTGCACGCTTACTATTTATTGTCTTTTTTAGTTGCGGCTGTTCTACTGTTCAACTCCCAAAAAAGTAAAAGAAAGAACATCTAAGATTTGGTTTAACATTACTTAGCATACCCAAGGAGAATTTCTCTATCTACCCTTTTCTAAATATCATACCACAACTTTTTCTATAGTTTTTAGGTCTGAGACCAGTGTAGTGGGTTTTGTATCCTCTCCCCATGAGCCCAGGGAACTGCCTTGCCAAAATTGTGCTTTTTATGCGTAGCTATAGAAATTAGCGCTACAAGAGAGCACAAATCTCTGAAGAGTATGGAGAGTAGTTAGACTGTGTACATAATAACAACAAAGTAATTGCTTGTCTCCTGGATCAACCGCACAAAGGCGCGGGGACTCGCTTTCCGACAAATGGAAATGTGGACAACAACAAAAAAAAAAAAACTATGCAATTGTGGAATTGCAACTTCAATGTATGACACTAGAGTATTTCAACGTATCCCACATAAAAATTTAGGCTTCTCATCTGAGGCAGTACAGTATCTCTTTAGCGAATATTGGCAATGTGGCTGAACATGGTGTTTCACATAGATAGACGCAAGCTGATTGTTTTTTGGCACTCGTGGACCCCCCCCACTTGTGATCATTTGGAGCACCACAAAACCGAACGGGTGCAGGCCTCTAACTAGCAAGAGTTAGGGGTAGTGCGATTGCAAAAAAGATTATTCAGATGAAAAGTAAAAAATGTCCCCATGCAAAAATAAAATTTCGACAAGATGGAGCTGTCGAACTTTCAAGCGTATATCGTCGCCAGTAATAATAATTAAACGACGTTTAACATATGTAGAATTATCTACATCTTATGCTGAATAAGAATCTGCCGGCGCAACACGGGATAATAGCCCGGAATTAGTAACAACCCAACATGTCAGATTGGCCTCGGCTAGTTTGATATGTTATGGGCCGGATACAGACGATGCAGGTAGTTAGAATCGACGCTACATGTTCCGCCATCAAGCGTGTGGAATACACCGTCCTTGGTGTGTGGATAGAGCTGTATAAAGGGTAATACTAGTTGGAACCTTGTTTCAATTGGAAAACACCTCCGGCCAGCTGAATCTAGGAAGAAAAATGCAGGACACCCTGTGTTATACCTTTGTTACAAGGTGGGCGTATTAGTCCAAATAGGCACACGGGAGAGATTGAAAGTTATGTAGGTAAGTACTTGCAAACCTGCAATCAATATGAGTTGAAAAGTGGAGCAGTAAGTATCCGATGTCGTTCAGCGACAGGGCATGCAACGCACGGCCTTCGGCCGGCATTCTGAGACTTAACTACACCCACCGTGCAAGTTACTAAGATAGTAATTAATCAGCTATAAGATTTCAGTTTTATTATTATTAAGAATCTGCCGGCGCCGCTCACTCATTTTCCCGTTAGCTTTCATAATTCAGTCGATTGTGTACTCAATATTGATGATATGGCCGCCAGCGCTTTATAGTCGTCCAACACCGTCAACCAGCCGATTAAATGAAAGGTAGTGATCATAATATCAATTGGCTATCAAGAGATAACGTTGTACGGTCAATAAAGTTGTTGTTCTATGAGAAGCATCCATGAACACAAGATATGCAAATCATCGATAATGACAATGTTCTAGCTTAAACTAAATGGAAACTAGTATATTATGTTTATATCTATATATAAGCTGTCAATGTCATGGCATCAACTTATTGACGATGATAGGTATTTGCTAATAACAATAAAATGTACGATTGTGTGAAAATAAGGGGACAAACTGTCCCCCTACCCTATACTATATATACAAAGGTAAAAATAAGTAAAGTGTTAGGTAGTTCCCTTTCAAAGTTGAAGAGGCTCAGCCCTCAATCTCATCACTTTTTTTTATTGAAGACTTTTCACCATGATGCTGAGCCTTCTATCTTCTACTACGCTAGCTCCCCAACAACAATGATTGATAACAACCTACAGCAGACACGCCACAATGATATAGTTGGCTATGATGTACGAAGAGATTTATACTACCAACTACCGTAGTTACTATGATATCTATACTTCTATCAGCACATCAAAAAAAATGATAGATAATGATACATTGAGCGGCCGGCTCCATTTGTGAAGCCTGTGGGATATCTGATACATACCTACGCGATACCCCATCAACTATTAGTATTACTAAAGCACCGGATGGTGTTTTTATACTTCCTACATCCAAGATGAGTTCTACAACGATGGATACGCTACCTCCGTCAATTTAAGAAAAAATGTGGTGGTGGAAGAACAACTCTACACGGAACAATACTGGCAGAACAACAGAGATAACATACGACAATTAACATTTGATATATAAGAGCAGGTTATACTATATATCTAGTATAGATTGGCCGTGTGGGGATATTGAGAGGATCCGATACTGTTTGATGTACAAAATGCACACATGATATGCACAAAATGTTATGTTGTATCATCCTGGTATCAAATGACGATAGGGGTGGTTGGGTTTGCACTATTGGGGTACTAGAAGACTGTACAGATCAAATTATAGTCCAACTCAATGATTATTGGATGCAATATATGCTCGTATATGATATTCACAACAACATATGCATAGAAAATTCATAAAATGATCACACAACATGCCCCAAACCAGTTCACATTGCAATAAAGTAGATTATAAACATTATTAGATACTAAACATTGAAATCATACTGTAGATACGAATATCATACACATGTAGAAGCATTATAATGCTACAATAGTATAATATGTACTCTATCTAGACTTGCATAAAAATAGAAGTATCATCATTCTCTTGTTAAAATAGAGTAGATATCTTCTCTATAGGTATAATACTTGATGATACGATGATATGTTGGCGCTCGTCACCCTCGGATTGCCTCCAAATGAGCAGCTAAAGTTATGCTATGGAAAGGAGCTGTATTAATGTGGCACTCATGTCTGGGGGACAAGTTGTCCCCTAATCGTAAAAATATGCGGTTTGTGTTTTAGGGCTGGTACAAAACTACGTACTAGAAGTTTCTACGTGTACACAAATCGAATATTATAGAAAATGTCCCCTTTTGTCCCCCTCCGCAGTATCCTAGTACTGAATTCCTACGTGGTTGTCCCCCAATTCTGGATTATGTCAGTTTATAAAAGTTGTACTACACAGTCAACTAGCCTCGCTACCTGCTTGCGCAGTAAAGTTACCTTATATTAAGTATGTTTGTTTAGTGTTCTTGTTCTTTATCTCTTTTGAAGTCAAGAGTTGAACCAAATCTGGGATCGATATTTACGAGAACACTAAACCAAACGGCTATTCTTTTAGTCAGGCGGTACTACTGCGTTACGGACAATCAAGCTCTAGTAAAATGATAATGCAGTATTTTCATTGCAATAAGTGGTTCTCGATGTCGTTCAATACCTAATGGATGGACTACATGAGGTGGCTGCCGTGCCATTGTCCAAATGAAGCCGTATGAGTGTCGGCTGTAGGGGACCATTTCATGGTAATTTTGTCCCAAAAATTTGTTAATAGCGACCACAGTAATCGGACCACAAAAAATAAAGCTAAACAAAATTTAAGGTATCCTTTTTTGTCGGTTGACAGGCAGTACATAAGTGCGTGACAAGGACAATACATATGTAGATCATAAATACATACACCAAATACACGGAGTAAAACCAAAAGACTGCCTAAAATGGTGAAAACATAAGTAGATAGAATGAACAATAACAACCATAGCTTCTTGTCCTCCTCTTCAAGCAGTGACGACGAATTCTTAACATCCCCAGACATTGTTGGTGGAGCAATAAACGGCGAGGATGGACGTGAGGCATTAGTGCGTAAAAAGCTATTGGAAAGTTTCTACGGTGATGCATCCCCTACAATATCTATTGGTGATGATTGTGTTGTGAATGATAGTGTTGTAGTAGATAGTGTGAAAATGGAGGCAAATCAATTTGATAATTATGATAAAGTGTTGAGTCTATCTGCTACAAAACAAGCAAGTTTCACAATAACTACAACAACCCAAATAACACTACCGTTCAATGCAACTAAATCAGATTTGGATTCACCAATTTTCACCCCCAAAACATACACATTATCGCATATAGTCCACTCACCACTCGAAACATTACTAATAACAAATGAATATTTAGCTTTGGATATACGCACATTAGACTCAACCATGCAAACATTAGTTTATGAAAATTATTCCAAATTTATTAATGCTACTGATGCTATCAAATGTATTGGTGTTAATGTCAGTTCTATTAGTGGTGGTGAACAAATGATGACTACTACTTCGAATGAACAGGAACCAAACATAAAAGGAGAGGGGAATACAGCACATGAAAATCATGGATTACAACGTTTACTAAAAGGCATAAACAATATCCAGCTAACATCCACCAAATCAGAAAGACTCTTACATGAAAGTAGAGAAGCAGTAGCAGAAAAATTACGCATCCAACGTTTATTAGTACGTTTAGATGCATTATTATCATTACCTACTACATTACGAACATATATTTCTCAAGGTAAATATCGTTTAGCTGTACAAAGTCATGGTAGTGCAACTGAAATATTAGGACGACATTCAGATAAGGGATTTGAAAGTTTAAAAAGTATTGAAGTGGAATGTGGAGTTATATTGAATGAGTTGGTGATTGGTCTGAAAAGTAAGTTAATATATTGGAGTGGTGGTAGTAGTAGTAGTTATGATAATAATAATCTTTTGAAGGGCCTGAGTGGGGATAATCGGACTGCAGGTAGTAGCACTTATAGTACATCAATGAGTCGTCCACCACCACCAAAATCAATTGCAGAAATATTTGAATGTGCTGGTACAATACTTATGTTATATTCTTCATTTACACCGGGGTTTGATAAATATCAATGTCAAACATTGGCATTAGCAGCATGTGGACAATACTTAAGAGAACTACTCACCGGAGATACAAGTTTAACATCATCAGGATCTCCTCGTGGGAGAAAAAAGTGGGGTGCTGCACTTACATGTACCGACACTGAAAGTAAGGCCGCTGTATTGGAACTTCCCATGTCGTTTTTAGATGGTATATTGGAGGCTACTACCTTGTATGGGGTAAGTTTCCCATCGTCCACCCCAACAGATAAGACAGATACGGGACAGGATTCACTTCAAAAGTTTGTTACGAGCAATTTTGACAAGTTTATTAGTCATGTTCACATGCTTTTGATCCAACAGAGTGATGATGATGGCAGCAGCAACACCAAGTTACAAGGAACAAGTAGTGGAGATGATGACGACGGAGAAGAATCCAATGATAATGTTAATTTCCATCAAGTATCAATTGCCCTAGGACATCTTATACGGTCAATACGTGAATTAGCATCAGGATTGGCACTCCCAGAGGTTGGGTTAGATGTCTTATTGGCATCAACACTTGTTGATCAAACTATGGAGCTGGCAGAAATGTTAGTAAGGAGACTTGTATCGAGAAAGTTCCATCAATTAAGAAGTGTGGTCGTCACAGAGTGTTTGGCACCGTTGGTGATGGAGGTATCAAAAGCAGGAGATGTTTTTGTCAAACAGGATGGTGTAACTTCTTCTACGCTAGGGGGAATGGTTCAACTTGCCAATGTCGCCCTATCCGACGGACTGCAAATGGCAGACGACTTGATAAGAGATACACTCCAATATTCTCAGGCAAATCTCATCACAACTCCCGTGAACACGGAAGTAATGAAATTGGCCGTACAGCGAGAGGCCAAGCTGTTTGGATTTTGGCTGGCGTCGACACTTGAACAGTTGGTAGGATACCGTAATGATGGTTCATTATTGGAAGTACATGATCATCGTGAGGAAGGAGAGAATGATTGGCAACAACAGACAAAAAAAAATAAAATCATTCCACAATTGAAAATTGAAGAGGTCGGAGACTGTCAACACTGGACTACTGCACCCTTCTACTATACCCATTCATCCGCTGACTCTTTTAAGGAGGGTGATACATCCAACCTAGTCATGAATCTTCTCGTGCAACTAGATGACGGTCTATCTGATCGAGCCTATACCAACTTTCTCCTTGCTATTTGTGAAATGTGCCGCCTAGCCGAGCGCAGCATAGCCAATACCCTTAACCAATCGATCCAATCGGCCATGGAAGAAGATTCTCGAGTGGCAGACTCAGCTAATACGTTATTTGGCAACTCGGTCAATCCCAACAACCGAAAAGGGAAGGAAGGCTTAGATTCGGAGCAGATTCTATCCAAACGGTTTCAACTGGCTGCATCTCGCGCTTTGGCAATGTACACAATGAATCGTGGTGCACATGCTGCATCGGAGATTTTTACAGATATGTACTGTCTATCAGATGCTCGTGATCCATATGCCATTCCTCACAAACCTCGTAGTGGGTGCCTCAAGGTGTTTGATATTGTCAAGGCTTCCTGTGAAGATTGCATTACTATTGTTGGAGGTGACTTGTTTGTTTTGCCATTACCACCATTCCCAGATGAGATTGAATATACCAATGTCTTTGGCGATCGTTTGACAGAATCAAGAGGAAATGGTGGCGGTGGTGGCACCTCAACTGGTTTGCAACTTGATGTTGAACGAATGTTCATTGAGAAGAGCCAAGTTTATCCTCACTCGTTGGATCGAATAGAGTTTACTCGTAATAGCGTCACATCAGGCATCCTTCGCGTAGCTCTAGCTGCTTTTATGGAATGTGTTCGCTCTAGCGTTGTTTCATCATTAGGTTACCGACAGTTAAAGGTGGATGCTATCTTCCTGCGTTATATTATTCCGCATTATGTCAATGATGAGTTTGGAACAGATGATGCAAATGCATGCTCTAGCTTATTGAATATAATCGATGATGTCATGCTCAAGGCAGAACAGAGATGCTTGGACCATGAGGTGACTAGCGATGACGACTATTACGATGTGAAGAAGGATGAGATTTATACCCCCTTTCAGATTGTGCAGAGGTATTGCAATGCGGACAAGGTGGTCAAAAAAGTGTCATTCTAGTCGATTGGAAAGATACAACGAACCATTGGAAAGATACAACGAATAGTTTGCAAAGAATATTTTTTTCGGATGAAAAGAATGCGATTCTTCGTAAGAGTGTGATATGGTTGTAACCATGTTTGCCCACCATTAATACTAGTGCCCATCTTTCTTTCACTCTTCTACTCTAGATACTGTCCTTTCTCCTTCCTTATGAGTTTGATCCTGATGAAGATCCAGGCGGCTAATCCAGTTTGTTGGTTGAAGACTTTCATTATTACTGGAAGAGGGTCAAAAGCGCATCTCTCCATCGTACAGTGGACTTCATTTCAGCCACTCCAACAGTTGTGGAACAATTATATCCACGAGCTTTGTGCCATTTGCTTGTTGGAAGTCTATTTCAATTGGTGGAATAAGCTGGTCAAAGAACCAACCCTGGTGATGAAGAGTTGGTTTGATAGTCTCCAAGGTGTTTCATTGGACAGCTAGTTGAATTTGCCTGCGCCCCCACGGAGTTGAGGCGACACAACCCATTTAGCGAGGGGGTAGGCCCCCGAGCGCACAAAAATCGGGAAACCTTGAAACTACGCTACACCTACCGGTAAATGCGGACACCTATCTAAAAATGATGTAATGGTAATTTTAAGTAGGGTTTTATCTAAATTAAAAGTAGGTGAGGTTAGAGTTCATCAAAGGCTGTCAGTTTTCACATATGGAAACTCCAGTTTGGATCCACCCTTTGTATTAATTGTCTGTCTGTCTGTCTATCTATGGTAATCTGCACGGCCTTTGAGACGAATTAGTCTCATTTTGAAGGACCCATATCTCAGAGCCAAAAATTGGACCTAGATAAAAAGTCAAAGTGCTTAAGGATACTTCAGACTATTTCCAGTTTAGTAGTGCTATCGGTTTTAGGGTGAGGAGGCCATATGATTGAGTTACAGACGTCGGTATGGCCGAAAACACAATGATGAACAGGGTCGAGACTAATTAGTCTTGATGAACCTTAGTATCACAGCTAACACCCTAGTTTAGGTCTAACCTATACCTATATTTTACCTAGTTTTGGGCCCTTTGTTAGCCATAAATAGGGTTATGACCACAGGGGATCGAACTCGGGGGTTCATACTGATAGTCACACACACAATTTCACAGAAGTAGGCGCAGTCTAGTGCTTATATCTTGTCTATAGCTCGAGATAGACACTGCGGAATTTTTTTTCCTGAAAGCTGCTATCCTTAGCTTTAATCTAAATATAGGTTTGCCTATGGTTAAATCAACTACATTATAATTTTCAAAATTGGAGACTAATTAGTCTCATTGAGACGAATTAGCTATGCCGTGCAGATTTGTCTGAATTTTGCCCCATCTGTATTTAAAGATGGTTTTTGGGCAATATGAAATTGTACGCTAATAAAAAAATGATGTTCATTAATAATACCCATATTTGAGATATGAATAATTAATCTTACAATACATGGATAACTTGTCCCATATATTATCAGTTTTCATGTAACACCTGAAAGGTGGAGAAAACTCTATTTTTGATAGGATAGATAGGACCCCTTTTTGTTTAATTGCGGGACAAATATGCACGATACCAAGACCAACACCAATTTTTGGGTGTCTTGACTAAAGATACCGTATGGTATGATAAGGGGTATGTACCTACTTGCGGAAGTAGAGTATGTATTCGTATGGGGTACAAGCTAACGAAGTTGGTAGAGTAGCGTGTGATGAATGACGCTATTTAACCTCAGTTATTCGTATAGCTGCCGACAGTATAAGAAGAATAATAGCGTCATGGCTTGGCATATTAGTGTCTATCATTCTCATTCTATGGGTCTGAGTGGTATGTTGTGATGTTCTAGGAGTGTAAGAGATCCGTCACCCATCACCCAACAACATCACCTTCGAATTGCAAAATGATGTTCTCTTCCTGCCGAAGATAAATGAATATTGCAATTACAATCATAGTATAGATAGGTATAGATGTACATCGGCCATATCTGAGGAGGTAGTGTAGATATTGCAATGTGTTGTGCTCTAGCCAATGCATCAGAAATGATGACACGATATGAGAAACAAGATTATGATGATGTCTATTGATTTGCAAAGACAAGTGTAATCGATGGACGATAGTTTGATAACATCCAAGTGAAAGAGACATTGCAATATACAACAATCAACCAGGGGCGTTCGTAATATATGAGATATAATACGATAACAACAAACATAAGTTCTAGGGAAGAGTGGTAAGTGTGTTTATTTACTCTCTGCCGCCATCACTACTCATTCTCACATTTCCGAATCGACTGCTCGTTTGATGTTATACATGGTATTAGTTTTCGAGACGGCTGTGATGATGAAGAAGAATATATTCAAAACATTCATACGAACATATGATATGCCCCCCACACTTGTTGAAGAGTAGACGGGCATACATAAACGCAACCAAACGACAAGGAATTGTAATTGTTATTAAAATAGCAGATGTGTCGTGTTTATCTATCTACTGCCTCGCTATCTAAATCTAATAATATATCTTTTTGATTTAGTAGTTGGTCATTAAGTAATTAGATATATACTCTACTAGCAAAAGTATTTACTGCTTAGATATCATTGCATCTATGCCTTTTTGTAACTGATGGGCCTGGTATTGCAATACTAATAGGTCCGATTTGAAGCGTCTATCTACCTGATGTCTATCTACTCCTTTTTACATCGCTGGTTTGATGAACAATCATCTACTATCTCTCCTTTAGATTGCTTGTTCATATCTAATGCAATACTTCTATATACAGCCTTGTCGTCTTCCGTCATACTATTCCAATCTTGTAGAGCCATCAATCTAAAATGCTCAAATGTTTCTACTTTCCTTTTCTCCTCTGTATCAGGATCTCTGTAGTATGCATTCTCATTTTTAATAGTTTTCTTCCTATGCTGCCTCTTCTATCTTCTTATTCTTATCAAATGGTTTGTATAAATTGATATACTCCTTGAATTCGTTGACGTCTGTAAAATCGTTTTCTTTGTTAAATATCTCGATCGATCTTCTTTTGATGTACACATTCCATGCATTTAAGTATGATGGTCGACGACGCTTCATGTTCATCGTTTTTTGATATGATATAATCTTTTATGTTGTTAGTTCTGTTCAATGGCGGCGGTGGTTGGCTATGTGATATTAGCAAAAGCGTAGCAGATGGGAGGATGGATAATAGGATGCTCTCTTTTGACGTTCATAGCATAGAGAAGACACATCGATCAACTCAACGCAATAAATAGCTCATTATTGCAGAGAAGCCCGGAAGAATACACTTAATCCGTTTGGCGATATTTGGCGATCACATCTGTGAAGGAGGAGGATGATAAGTCCCATTGTGCTTGCCCATGAAAACTGCCGGCCCTCCTCGGGCCCCTCGTTATTATTACTTCATATTGATGTTCATTCCATCGTTAATTTAATATTATGAGTCTTTCATCGGTATTAGTAACGATACCACATTCACTTCTTCATATAAGATACATCTATCTCTATTTCCGTACACATGTCTTCTGTACATAGGGTAGTACCACATTCTATCGTATTAAATATATTGATAATGGTGTTGTTATTGACGGCCTGTGTGGTGATTTCCATCATTACCGATCTAGTGGAGTTGTGCAAGTTGTGGATGATGTGTCAAAGATAAGTAGGGGGGCAAATGCAACAATTACTAATTATTATTACCCTGAGTACACGGATGGTGAATGTGAAGATTCAGCAGATTCTGACAGCGATGATTATGATGATAATGATGATGAAAGTGATGTCGACGATTTCTGATTATTCAACTCACAACTCATTTGTATAGGTAGTTATAAAATAATTTGTAAAGTTTTTACTCTCTGTCTGAAATACACATGATTTATATCAAAATATGATTACTTTGCTCAAATTCTTACACTGCCCATTGAAATTGAGGTGCTCTCTCAAATAGCACTCGTACTATCATCTTCTCATTTATCATCGTCTTATTGATGTACAATATATAATAAAGGTATCTATCAGAACATTGTGTAACAATCTTATATTAACCTCTGTGTAACAAGTACCTATCTCTTATATTAACCTCTGTACCTATCCCAATTAACTTATGACTCCCAATTAATATGTTGTATGATTGAGACTACATAAACACAGCCAGTTGTTTTGGTGGTAGTCTCCTTCATAAATGTAGGCAACCTGTTAGATGTCGTAATACAACAAACTGTACTAATTAAGGTTTATCTTATGTACCATGGTTCTTGTGCCTAACGAATTTTCACAAAGAGACCTGTGCAATACCACTCTGCATCTACGTGTTCTGAGTAATTCTATTGCTCCTAAATACGCTTTCTTCAGCTCAATCATATGCAGTTGCCACTGCAGTGATACATTCTCTTCAAAGGGTGAACTGGGATGTGTATAATACAAGTCATTCTCGTAATATAATGGGTTTTTTGATGATTCACAAACATCCACTAGATGATGATACTCAGTTTTGCAAAGACATGATTTGATTCTTCAAGCAAACTCTTTGATAGCTGCATTAATATTAGAGCTACTTCAGTTTCCACCTGCTGTTGAGATTGGCGAAGAAAAAGTGACAGTGCCTTTGTCTTCCGCACTACCGATGGAAGTAGTAGTGGCTTTGTCTTCCAAACTACCGATGGCCGTGGCAGTGGCTTTGTCTTCCGAACTACTGTTGCTGTTTTGCCTACGATTTCTTTGTAATCTTTTTAGTTAAACTAATCAGGTCGGCATCCTTCGTAATAATATCATCTGTATTTTAATCAGTGTTAAATCGACGATTTGTAATTGAACCTTTAGCCTTGCAATCTCTAATTGATTGACAGATCATATTTATGCACTTCCGGTAGGGAGGAATGGATTCGATTCCCATAATCATTATTATACCGTTGACTTACATACTAGTTCTTTTGTGACTTTTACAGTATTTTAAACATAGGTATGGATCTAGAGATCATATGGTACACCCTGTGAAAACTGCCTGCCGGCTCGGCCTTGATGTACAAAGAAAGATATGATCAGTACATCATATTAATAAAGAACAGCTGTCAATAGTGGTACGAGTGAAGTACTATGATATTGATGTTGAGATGAGTGATGTGTTTTGTAATAACTCGGTAACAAATACTCCGGAGACAACGGATGAGAGAAGAAGAAGAAGGAGGAAAAATAGAGAAAGGATAGCAAGATAGGGGAAAGCATCCTAAGAAATCTTTAAGTGATAAAGAGTTGGATGATATACGAGAAAAGGGGCCTTTGAGGCAGAGAAAATATGTGGCAAATAAGGCGCAAAAGAAGATCCACGCTGCAACTACTATTGAAGTAGGTCACCATGATGGTGGGAGCGGTGGTGATGGTGTTGTAAAGAACAGCCCCATCGACAATGTTGATACAAATAGATGTAGATGAGGAGGCAGGTTAGGTGCCGGCCGTGTTGTTGATATTGAAGGCAACAATAATAAGTATACTACGTATGGATTGGTTGAAATTAATAATGATGTTGTCCTCATAGATGACAACAATGACAATGATGATGATTGCGCCACTGTTGTGATATGAGTTATGAGAAGTTAGTACAAGTTAAGGTCGCAAGACATATGAAGAGAAGTATTGGGTGGTTAGAACACCACACCATGCATGCGCCGCGCCATGCATCCGCCGCTCCCTAATTGCGCGGCAAATTCAATATATAATAAGTTGTTTTTATGTTCTTACTCTATCATGCATTGGTTGGGCGGGGCGGTGTCAACACTCAATTTTGTGGTCAGATTATGCAACAATGTATATGTTGCAACTGCAATTATTGGTAGTAGATAATAACTACTTTAAATCACAAACAATACTACTAGCCGGTGCTCTATTGTAACAACAGTTTTGGCACTACCAAGTTCTACTGTGGATTGTAAGTGTTCGATGGACAGACCATTACAGTCGCGGGAATAGATCTGTTGGTTGTTTCTTTGAGGACCATAAGATTGGATCCATGTTGATATTATGATATTTTTCCCTTTTTATTCGAGTACCAGTTATAATTCTCTGGAAAATATGTCTCGACACCTTGCTTCTGAATTAAGATGGTTTCCACTCGCAGGGTTAGATGTGTTTATGACGGGCGCAGGACTTTAGGATATCTCTTCGTGTGTTCGAGTGGTATCTCGTGGTTCCATTCTTTCTTGTGCCAAAATTTCAAGAGTCGTTTTGCGCACCACTGACATTAAGAATGCCTATATCCAGGCACCAACATCTGAGAAACAGAAATAGAACATAATCAAATAAGCAAGTGGGGTTTATACTCTTCAACAGTTAGGTCATTTCTTATATCCGTTGAACATTTATTCATTTTTCTATTTCAGTTCAGCGCTTTTTCGCTTTTCTATTACAGTTTAGCACTTTTGCATTTTTCTCTGTTACAATTCAACATTTCTCCTTTTCTATTACAATTCAACACATTACGGTTACAACGTCATCGTTTACAAATGTGCACCAGAACCCATTCCGAGTCCAGCACGGCCACCTTTTGAGGTGCTACTACGGGACGTTGTTGACTTTGCTGCATCAGTTTCGCTCACAGAGATACTGGCGGGTAATCCAGTACTAGTATCTCCCCTCTGTGCCTGACTGACACTTCTTTCATTACTGCTATTATCGGCTCCTCGGCCTCTGTAAGAACCATGATCATATCCTTGTCCATGACGTCCACCGTAGTTACGGCCGCCACCTCTACCTCTAAAGTTATCGTATCCGCGTCCATAGCCACGATTTCTATGAAAGCCACGGCCACGTCCTCTTCCAAACCCTCCCCGGGCTTGATTGAACTGGCGTCCTCCGCCACGTCCTCCGCTATTAAAACTGTTTCCTCTACTCATGTAGTTACGAGGTGCTTCGCCTCGCTCGGCTCTTCTATCACGTTCCGCGGTTATATCATTGCGTACGTTATTACCCAGGGCGTTCCATTCACGCGATGGTATACTGAAGACATTCCTATATGTCCTCCCATGAGTTCTGTAGCTGTAATCAGTATCGCTCCTAGTCGCTTCACGGACAGTTCTCCTTGCAGACCGAGGGGGGTGAGCTGGTAAGTTCAAATTGCCATATTCATCTGCAATCCTTCCAGTGAGGTATTAAACAGCTCCACTATAATCCTTTCTGTATGCTGTTTTGACTTTGTGGACATCCAAGGCTAACTTGTGGTTATTGTGAACCGGCGACATCATTTCAACTAAAACTTTTACCTTGTCTTCATCCGCCAAGCGGCGGTCAGGATTTCTCTCGAGGATATTAAATGCGGCAGTTAAACTGTTCGTTTTATCAATAAATTCGTTAATGTAAGTCTCGTCACCGTATAGTATCGCGCCTTTTGCAATAGTGCCCAGTGCCTTAGCTTCTTTATGTTGCCTAGCATCGGAGCCCTCGTGCTGATTGTACAATTGTTTCCATGCGGCTGCAGCATCACTGCCCGAGACGGGGGAAGATTCATCGACGCTGTGGGTCCTCACAGTGTCCCAAGCGGAGGAGTTGTTGCGGACGGCAGGCACCAGGATAGTCCAAAACTTCTGCACGTCATTCTCATACCAACTACCCTCATGTAGCAGCTCATATAAACGCCTTGTTTCTTCATCTGGGGCATCATTTTCAGCATCCCATTCATCCGGCTTATCTGGGCGTATGAGGTAAAACAAACTTGCTCCTGTTTCACTTGGAATATTCTTTAAGTAGCCTGTGAACAGATCGAGCCACATGTCCCAATCCGTTGTATACACAGGGATTTTCTCAGGCTTTACTATAAATTTACCTCTTTTCTCGTCATTCTTTTTAATAATATCATACAGTTTCAGGGTGTCCAAGGTTAAATGAGGATGTACACGGTCTTCGTGATCAGGGTCTGCCAGTGGCTTCCCTCGATATTCACGCTCCTTAGCCCAAAATGCAAGCAGGATAAGGAACCTCCTGACTCTCATGTTGACTGTAAATTCATTTTCGTCATCCTTATTAAAATTGGAACATGAATCCTTAATATCTTCATCTGACATATCTATTAAATCACTGAATGTTAGAAGGCCCGTGTACTGGGCAAATGCCGCTGCTGCATCTTCCTCGTCGAACCCTATTACCCCTAGGGCTGTTACCATAGCCGCCTTGTCGTCTGCCATTTCTACTGTTATAAATTCTTCTAGGCGGTTGCGGTGGTACTGTCACTGCCGGATAGTTAATTCTTCTTGGCGGCGCTACTGCTACTGCCGCAGGATATTCTCTCCTTACCCTTATAGGTGATTTCTTTCTGGGTCGAGTTACCCAGTTCGTCAA
>Ga0214481_100725_pt1 | contig 15895 bp, 14 predicted proteins | sample M1_20Mar14CPVII9_4_FD_165057 | JGI IMG/M metagenome (GOLD analysis project Ga0214481, IMG submission 165057) | Marine eukaryotic communities from Monterey Bay, California, United States - M1_20Mar14CPVII9sort6BwellG10 | ecosystem: Environmental > Aquatic > Marine > Unclassified | place: USA...
GAGAAGATGATTGCAACATACCTAATAATACAAATAATATTATACCCCAAATAGATAGAAACTCACCTTTGTGAAAGATTGATCCACACTGGAGTTAAATGGGGATGACAGTGATGTTAGAGGTATATAACACATACATAACAACAACTTTACCATAAACAACCATTCTACTTACTCGGTTATTATTGGATACGCTACCGTAAACTCAATTGTTGATATAACTAAGAGAATTATACCAACCAATACGCAGGATATTGGCGACCTTATAGTGAACATTATATATCTTTAACTACCACTAACTACACAGCCAACCTCCTGCTACTCTGTACCTTCACTTGGGCTTTAGCAAGTTGCACGAGGTTGCACAAGAGGTTGTTGATACGGTCTATTTTTCGATACTTTTGACCGTAGTTTAGCTCATTTTTACTTTGACCGTAGTTCTCGAATTTACTGAAGATTGTTGAAGTGTGCTGTATGATATTAGGTAGTTGCTCTCAGGCGGTAAATAATAACCAAGTGAGACGGCGTCCATCTAATAATTAGATAATGGCAAACGTGCATAGTCCAGTGTGGTTTTAATTATTACCGTGTATGGTGTGTACCCACAAATAAAATACAAAAGTTCTTGACACTCAATTATGTATCTCGATAATTAATTCTTGATCCATTCATCTTCATAACAATATATCAATACAATACAATACAAAGAAATAATATGACGCGGAGGTTTGAACCAACATTTCCTTTATCATCCAGACCACCATCACTGAAACCAGGTTATGGTAATAGAAGAAATAGAAGAAGAGGTGGAGGTGGTCACATGGTAAACTCCCTCGAGCTATTAACAGATGTTGGTTGTTCCAATGCCAATCAGAATTCGTATACTTCGTATAATGGTGGTGGAATGGTGGCAAGCCGTAGCAGAACATCAATTGGTGCCTGTTTTAGTCCATCTGCAATGAGTGATAATAATAATAGTCCTCCTGATCAACAGCAGATGACTCCTCGGCGGAAACGATCCAATAATTCGTGGCCACAATCTCCTGATCGGAATAAGAAAATGCCTGCCAAAGTTGATACATCTCATTCATCATATTCGTCGTATGAACAAAGGAGCTATCAAGCAAAACGGCATCAAAATTATAATTATCATGAACAAGATGAAAATGCAGCAACGCAAAGTAGTTCGGGAGAGGAAACACATTATAATTATAGTCAGCAAGAGTCGGTAAGGGAACAGTCGGGACAAAAACAATCTGAAGATACATATGATGAACCTAACAAATGTGACTATTATCAACCTAATACATCAAAATCATTATTGTTACAATGGAATGAACATAAAAGTGATGAAGAAAATTCACCGTGCATGCGTCGAGTTGGCGGTATGATGGGAATTGGTAGTAGTAGGAACGGTCGTCGCCAAATGATTCAACAACAGCAACAACCTCCTGATTGTAGCAATCTAAACATTGCTGCTTCGGGATCCATTTGTAAAACAAAAAGTGGTAATACGGGGTTAGATAATCTTGGTAATACTTGCTTTATGAATTCTGCACTGCAGGCCTTAGCTCATACCCCAGCGTTGGCAGACTTCATCTTGAGTGGACGATACAAACGCTTTGATGAAGATGAACAAAAGGTTGCCATTGTTTTCATTGAAGTTATTGAAAATATATATAAAGAGAGGACTGCATATCGTAGCACTCGATATGGTTGGGGTAGTCAATACGATTCGTCGTTCAGTCCAAATGACTTTTATGATGAGTTCACAACTGATGAGGTGGCTCCGCAGGAAAGTCCGCGTTAGTATTGTTTTATCATGTACATATGTGTGTTCAATGTGAAGTCATGGTGATTTTCTACTTCATTTGTCCCTCCATTGCATTCATTTGTTTGCCCTGGCAACCCACATGTGCTAACATATGTTATGTTTACCTCTCCTCGTCTTCATAAACTGTGCAACGCGCATCTTCTCAGTTTGGAGGTTATAGACAGCACGACAGCCATGAGTTCTTACGAGTACTCATAGATCAGCTTTGTGAAGATTTCAAAGATGTAGCACTCTGTCGAGAGAACAAGGCTCGGCAGGCAACTGATATGGAACTTGAGAATATGTCACTTCCATTCAAGGCTGATTACTGGTGGAAGAGACATCTTGCTGAGAATTCCTCCTTCATCACTGATACTTTCTGTGGCCAGCTTGTATCGACTATTCAATGCTCAGTATGCAAGACAAATTCGTATTGTTTTGACCCATTCTATGATGTCAGTTTGCCATTTCCCGAAGGTAATAATCAATTGGGGGGTCATCAACAGAATCGCAGAAAGGGGAGCAGACCATCCATTAAACCTTCGTGGTTGTCCATGAATAATAATAATGCTGGAGACGCCAAGTCTTGTACTCTTGGTGATTGTCTAAGAGAGTTTACTAAAGATGAAGTTCTTGACGGTGAAAACAAGATTGAATGTAGCTCATGCAGAGTCAAGCGTACAATGGTAAAGCGGTTGCAAGTCTTTCGATTTCCGCAGGTGTTGGTGTTGCATCTCAAGAGATTTGGTAACTCTCGGAAGAAGATACGAACTGCAGTTCAATTTCCTATTACATGCTTCGATGCGAGCCCCCTTGCATATCAAAATGATACACGTCCAGAATATGATCTATTTGCTGTTGTTGACCACTCTGGTCGCATGAACTTTGGGCACTACATTGCAAGTTGTATAGACCCGCAATCTAAGGAATGGCAGCAATTCAATGATGAAGAAGTTGAGGGCATTGGTGCATCTGATTTGAACGAGGCTAATGCTTACATTCTGTTCTACAAGATCCGGGAGAGTTGAGCAATTTGTTGTTGTTGATTTCACTTTGGAGGATTGCCGAAATTGGATATGGATATAGATACAGAGACAAGTGTAAGAAAGAAATAGAACAAAGGCTTGCATCTCATCATTCTTACTACTCCTAGGTAGCTGGCTGGGTAGCAGATATGTGTCTAGCTTTTGAGATCCCCCACATATGCAAGCTAGCATGTGACATCCTTATTGTGAGGTAATACCTTCAAGATAAAGAGATGCTTTATTAGATATTAGATACGGTAGCACAGATTGTGTGGCGTGTACTTTGGAAGAGTGAGTAGCCAACTTTCGATTCATATAATATCTATATCACTTATCAAACTAATTTCAGGTAATCAGATAATGTATTAGATATTATATATGAAGATATGGTATCAAATCTATGATAGTGAAATGAAGTTACTATGTATAATCGGCTGCTTGATTCATATAGTCGATTCTTTTATTATACATCCTACAACACATATCGGAACGGGATATTATAATACTATTTGCAATAGATACACAAATATAAATCAGAATGCAGATAGACATCAAGATCATCAATCCACACAGTGGCTCGATTATTGTGATGACATTGACAAAGCACAAGAGAACTTGATAAGCCCGGCTTCGGAATCATTTCACGTTATACATACTGCAATATCCAAATTAAACAAAGAATTGGGAAACATCAGTGCCAGTAATCATTATAATGATTTAAAAGCTCTGTATCTTCTCAAAACAAATGTTGGGATTGAGTTGTATACGGAAAGTGGTGTTATAAGATGGAGGGTTATTATTCCTTATGTAACGAGTCTAAGGTACTCATAAATTGTGGTTGTATTGCAGACGATGGTAAGGTTGAACTTTACCATAATTATAATTCATTACAACTGTCCAAAATGACAATAGACCTCGCAATAATGAATACAAATGATCCTAACAATTTATCCAAAATACAAGATATTGCTGTCCAAGCTGAGGTGTGTAATAATCGGTATATCTGCATCTTGTATTCATATCTCATTATATTCCATTGATGTATCATCATTCAGAAACGATTAGCATTGACATTGGGGACGGATTTGAGAGGTAATACATCAGCAGATGCATCATTCAATTTTTCTCTTGCGGGTGTATGCTCACAGAGTTTATTTGAAACGCTTTGTTGCATTGGTATATATGAGCTGCAGAGGACAGGTAGGAGAAAATCGTTCAAACCCAGACAACTGCTTCATATGGTTGAGAAGTTTGCGGCTTCTGACATTCAAGGTCAGTATGCTAAAGATTTATATAGTGTTGCTGGTGACATACTCGATGAGAAGAGGTTTGATGATACTCAACTCATATCAGATCTCAAGGCTGGAAATTATGGTTTGCATTCTACCAGACCATTGATTTGGCTATGGAGATTCTCCTCTAGGCAGAAGAAAGTGAACGTCTCTACTGCAGATGTCTCGAATAAAAGAGTAAAGTGGGCTGAAATCTTTCGTGATATCTCAAAACCACTTGTGATAGACATAGGTTCTGGCATGGGCACATCACTGCTCAATCTGTCAACCTTGACTAGTGATACAAAAGACAACTTGGATGACGATGAGCTGAAACAAAGACTGTCTTTGTCCTGTTGTAACTTTGTGGGCGCTGATCTTAATCAAGCTTTTGTCAACTTTGCAAATGGAGTAGTAGCAAGAGATACTACTAGAAAGGGACGGGTGCACTTTCTCTCTCTTTCTGCTGTGGAGTTTTTGCAAGAGATAAAGTCATATCCTGGTCCAATTGCATTGGTTATGATTAACTTTCCCTCTCCTTATCGGCTTGAGGTTGGAACGGCAGGCAATTTGCAACTGCCTTCAAAATATGATCAGTTTATGGTATCAGATAGAGTTTTAACATTGATTGATGAGCTCTTGGCAAACTCAAATGCTAAAGTAGAACCTGGTGGAATCTTTTACTTCCAAACAAAATGTGAGGACGTGGCTGTTCATGTAAAGAACAAGTGTTTATCTTTGACGAGTCTTGAATGCATACCATGTAAATATCCAGTGAAAGATATTGAGCATGAATACAAAAATGGTGTTAGACCAAAAAGAGTGGATGAATGGTTAAAGCAATCAACGTCTATAGAAAGAGCTGAAGGAAGTATATACTCAAGAACACCTGTCTTGCCTAGAGTTGGTATGCCTGAAACAGAAATACAGTGTCTAATCGAGAATACTGTGGTACATCGTCTTCTATTCAAAAGACAAATGTAAATTCATAATAAAATATCTAAAACAATATCAAAACGAGTTATGATTAGGGTGCCAATAATGTGAGCTATAATAGGGATTCTCTTGTCTTGGAGGTGTAGCAGTCTTGTTGTAACTCCACCATGAGTGATGCATATGCTTCAGTAGACATTCCCAAGTCCTTACCTATATATGGGGTGACTTTGACAAGCACTGGAAATGAAAATAGAGTACAGGTAGGTAACTCACCACACCCAAACATACAAATCAAATAGCTCAGTTTCCCTCAAAATTATGCCAAGATTCTCTTGTCTTCAAAGTGTAGCAGTCTTGTTGTAACTCAACCATGACATAGGTGGCTAAGACTGAAACATAAGATAAAAAAACTTAGTTCCTCTAAAACAAATGCATGGATTTGTTCTATGGCAATACATTGACATTGTCCGACAGCGGGCTCGATTTCAAAAATCTGACCCAATCTGAGGCAAGAGAACCGCCAACAAGTGGCTGGGAAAGTGTGATGGAGGGCCCTAGAATGGTGCTGATAGTGTCCATTGCCCTTTCATATACATATACAATGGCAAAACATCAATATCTAAGAAAGAGAGTGATGCATGCCTTTGCGCTGTGGCCATACATTGTCTAACAGCCGGCTCGATTTCAAAAATCTGACCCAATCTGAGGCAAGAGAACCGCCAACAAGTGGCTGGGAAAGTGTGATGGAGGGCCCTAGAATGGTGCTGATAGTGTCCATTGCCCTTTCATATACATATACAATGGCAAAACATCAATATCTAAGAAAGAGAGTGATGCATGCCTTTGCGCTGTGGCCATACATTGTCTGACAGCCGGCTCGATTTCGAAAATCTGATCCAATCTGAGGCAAGAGAACCGCCAACAAGTGGCTGTGAAAGTGTGATGGAGGGCCATGTAATGGTGCTGATAGTGTCCATTGCCCTTTCATATACATATACAATGGTAAAACATCAATATCTAAGAAAGAGAGTGATGCATGCCTTTGCGCTATGGCCATACATTGTCCGACAGCCGGCTCGATTTCGAAAATCTGACCCAATCTGAGGCAAGAGAACCGCCAACAAGTGGCTGGGAAAGTGTGATGGGGGGTCATACAATGGTGCTGATATAGTGTCCATTGCCCTTTCATATACATATACAATGGTGAAACATCAATATATAAGAAAGAGAGTGATGCATGCCTTTGCGCTATGGCCATACATTGTCCGACAGCCGGCTCGATTTCGAAAATCTGACCCAATACTCTGGCGAGGCAAGGGAACCGCCAACAAGTGGCCACAAAAGTGTGATGGAGGGTCCTACAATGGTGCTGATAGTGTTCATTGGTCTTTTATATACATATACATAAAGGAATTACCAGTATATAAGAAGGACAGTGGTTGCATACCTCCACGTTTAGGTGATACATTGTTGGACAGCCGGTTCGATTTTGAAAATCTGACCCAATCTGAGGCAAGAGAACCGCCAACAAGTGGCTGTGAAAGTGTGATTGTGATGGAGGGTCCTACAATGGTGCTGATAGTGTCCATTGGTCTTTTATATACATATACATAAAGGAATTACCAATATATAAGAAGGAGAGTGGTTGTATACCTCCACGTTTAGGTGATACATTGTTGGACAGCTGATTCGATTTGAAAATCTGACCCAATCGCCTGAGGCAAGGGAACCGCCAACAAGTGGCTGTGAAAGTGTGATTGTGATGGAGGGTCCTACAATGGTGCTGATAGTGTCCATTGGTCTTTTATATACATATATATATAAAGGAATTACCAATATATAAGAAGGAGAGTGGTTGTATACCTCCACGTTTGGGTGATACATTGTTGGACAGCCGGTTCGATTTCGAAAATCTGACCCAATCTGAGGCGCAAGAGAACCGCCAACAAGTGGCCACAAAAGTGTGATGGAGGGTCCTACAATGGTGATGATAGTATCCATTGGTCTTTTATATACATATACACAAAGGAATTACCAATATATAAGAAGGAGAGTGGTTGTATACCTCCACGTTTCACTAGTGACATAAATTCGACTTATGGGGAACTTAAAGTTCCCTATAAGCACCCCATAAGTAAAGTATCCTAATTAGTATCCCATAAGTAAGATTTGTCTCAGATACCTGTCTCAATTTATAACCATTGGGTATTTATTGCCAAATATTGGATATTTCTTTCTCGCTTTCTTGTTGAAATTTGAAAGTTTGGTCGTTTTTTAATATGTCACATTTCGAAGTACTAATTTGTACTAGTTCCTACGTAGTTGCTTTTCCTTTGCTCTGTCAACACGACTACTTCTCAAATTGTCATTGCAATAAATTAAAGGTGCACCTTTGATATACTACGAGGCATGAGGGCAAGTTATTGAACCATTATACACAAGATATAATATGCTAATGATTTACTGATACTGTGATAGCTGAGAGGGATGGATAGGTGGTATTAACCCACCCAACTGCTACAAGAAAGTTATCTCTGGTAGCAAAGACATCGTCAAAGTCTGCTGATACTGAGGAGGTTGAACTGTCAGTGTACCCTGATTCGGGATCATTGGATAGTCCCCCCGAAGTTGAGGTATGGCGGAAAGTGATGTACTGATACTGTGATAGCAAGCACCTACTATTGGCAATGACGATGATGTTACTAAGATTCTACCAAGCAATGAAACCAATAAAACCACTGATACTGAGGGGGTTGAACTGTCGTCGTACCCTGATTCATCAGGAGCCATTGATAGTCCCCCCGAAGTTGAAATGCTTGTTGGTGGAAATAATGCAAGGGAAAATCAAAGAAAAAGAGACCATTGTTTGATGGTAGACGCTACGTTTAATTATCATGTGCCACAAAAATAAAAATATTGTGGTGTACCTTTCAACTAACAACTCAACACCACCATAACAATATAAAACAAGCAGCTGGTTTGCAGCAAATCTTCATTGCTAGTAGATATGATCAAAATAAGACGTAGTCATCGCAGTAGGCCTATCGTAGCATAGTAGTATCATATTACTACAATGCACAGCGATATTTTTCATCATCTCATCATCATCATCAGTTCATGTGAATTATTTTACCATCCTACAATAATGCAGCTGTTGGAAATCATATAACAATAACATCACACAGAACACCAAATAATAATCTCTTCATCCATAGAAATAGAGAGATTTGGACACTTTAAAAATATTATATTTTATATATACACTTATATTATATGTTTATAAATTTATATAAAAGTATGTGCATTTGGTTTAGATGCCATAAAGTTTGGTGTATTGTGTTTAGATTATTCAACAGGTGTAGAGGATTATACTCATTAGTTTGTTGCCTTTTTATCTGCAGTTCAAGGATTGCGTTCACATCATTATCACTCAACCCCCACCTCAACTTTTACACAAAACATAACTAAAATTAAATACCTGTGTCCCCTGTCGAGCCCATACACCATAAACACACCACCACCCCCATCTATAAGCATTATATTGTTGTATTGCAATTGAATATGTGGCCCAATCCTCCTCAACATTGTCATCAATTAAATATTAGGTTGAAATTTCCCCTCTCTCAAACATTAAAAAAAACGATTATCGGCGGCTATATGTTGCAATAACGACCCTCTGCCCATGATTAACCGATCAGAACCCCTATCCTATATCATATGAACGTCATACAATGCATATTTGGTGGTGGGATATCGCACAGGGTGATATATATCCCCAAAACTACTTCACCACCACATCAAAATTTGACGAATTTTTAATAAAAGTGGGTGTAGGGCGGCCTAATCATATGTTCTATACGGTCTGATGGCACCAACCTGCAGCCTAATACCTGGTTAATGAAGGAGGATGGTGGTTGGAGTGGAGGTAATGATGTGGAGGGAGCACTGGTGGCGAGAAGGATGACACATCACGTAATTTGACCTCGACCGTTAGGGTGCTAATCGTCGACGGAGGCAGCCTTAACGGACTCCACCACGGCCATTAAGTTACCAGAGTAAAGATAAGGGTTGTTGTTGTTATTGGATGTCATGGTGTTCAATATGAATGGCAGTAGGAGGAGCAATGGCGGTGAAACAATCACTACTATCGTACTTTCTATCTAACACTGAACGGTTTGTTTAAATTTATTTTTACAAGTGTAAGGTAGAACTCCCTTTCATTTGCTCTGCCAGCACTACGAAACTTGCCGTTTGCTTTTGCAATCGATCTCCTCATAATAATTCAACATGATCGTCGTTAGCATAATATTATATACCCAATAAATCTCCATTTAAATCAATGCCGATCTACTGTCAATATAACAGCCGCTCTACTACAAACCAACAACTCTATTATTATGACTGGTAGTACTATTACTAATCCTATTAATAATACAAATAATAAAGATGGTCATATTATTGTTAATATTATTCATCATCATTATTATAATGGAAGTGACCCTAGTACCTCAACAAATAATAATCATCCTACAAGAACAGAAACAGAAATTGTAAACCGAGTTGCTGATGCACCACCTTTTGTACATCGCCACACCACAACCCATCAACACCACAATAACTAACACTGATTGCGTGTAATCAATAATCAAACGGTCAAATAACCTCCACCCTCCACCACCACAACTATTAAGAAAATCGTCTATCACTCCCACTATATGATATAGCAATTGAACAAGCTCGTTTAAATACAAAGGTGTGTGTTAGATGCAATTGTGTATATGTTGTGAAGAGGTTGTGAAATAATTTTATGTGTCGTCGTATACTAATGCAATAATCTTATATTATTGATATATATCATGCACTGGCGCAAAAGAGCAATAGGTACGTCTTAATGAATTATTATTATCTATTACGAATTGCAATAAACGCAAATCTAATTGAATTCTCTATTTTACTCTATACATACAAATGCAATAAGAATGCTGGATAATGCTACGAGTGTTTACTTTATCTTTGGGCTAAGAAGAGAGTGATAGTGAATGAAGTCCGCCAAGCAGATGGTAGTAGTAGTTTATTGCAACAACATGGGAAATAGATAGATAACAAGGGAGATGAATTGAAATTGAAAGCATGAGGAGATGTATTGGAGTTTAATATCATGGGAGATTGGATCGTCAGTTGGTCAGTTGCCGTTAGTATAGTAGACACCCATCCAATTAAAACATATAGGAATTAACACATAGGAATTAGTATAAAATAAACTCACTTATAGAGGACTTCTACTTATCGACTGTTGGTTCTTGACTAAATACGAAAGTCAACGCGTGTTTTCGTTAGATTCTTTTACTTATGGACTGCGTGTGGCCCATAACCGCGAAGTTTTCATTAGTTTTGGGAGTCTTTGAGTCTATTTGGAACTAGGTGCCCGTTGCAATAAATCCTAGGAGGACACGTGTTCTCTCAGATTTTGTCACAATGACACCTACTTATGGAATACTTTATAGGATACCTCAGAAAGAATCATTCCACTTATGGGGAACTTATTTCTCAAAATAAGTTCCCCATAAGTTGAATTTATGTCACCAGTGTTGTTGGCGGTTCTCTTGCCTCAGATTGGGTCAGTTTTTCGAAAACGAGCCAGTGATTGGACAATGTATCACCAAAACGTGGAGGTATACAGCCACTCTCTTTCTTATATATTGGTAATTCCTTTATGTATATGTATATAAAAGACCAATGGACACTATCAGCACCATTGTAGGACCCTCCATCACATTTTTGTGGCCACTTGTTGGCGGTTCTGTTGCCTCAGATTGGGTCAGATTTTCGAAATCGAACCGGCTGTCCGACAATGTATCACCTAAACGTGGAGGTATACAGCCACTCTCTTTCTTATATATTGGTAATTCCTTTATGTATATGTATATAAAAGACCAATGGACACTATCGGCACCATTGTAGGGCCCTCCATCACATTTTTGTGGCCACTTGTTGGCGGTTCTCTTGCCTCAGATTGGGTCAGATTTTCGAAATCGAACCAGCTGTCCGACAATGTATCACCAAAACGTGGAGGTATACAGCCACTCTCTTTCTTATATATTGGTAATTCCTTTATGTATATGTATATAAAAGGCCAATGGACACTATCAGCACCATTGTAGGACCCTCCATCACACTTTTGTGGCCACTTGTTGGCGGTTCTCTTGCCTCAGATTGGGTCAGATTTTCGAAATCGAACCAGCTGTCCGACAATGTATCACCAAAACGTGGAGGTATACAGCCACTCTCCTTCTTATATATTGGTAATTCCTTTATGTATATGTATATAAAAGGCCAATGGACACTATCAGCACCATTGTAGGGCCTTCCATCACATTTTTGTGGCCACTTGTTGGTGGTTCTCTTGCCTCAGATTGGGTCAGATTTTCAAAATCAAATTAGCTGTCCGACAATGTATCACCTAAACGTGGAGGTATACAGCCACTCTCCTTCTTATATATTGGTAATTCCTTTATGTATATGTATATAAAAGACCAATGGACACTATCAGCACCATTGTAGGGCCCTCCATCACACTTTTGTGGCCACTTGTTGGCGGTTCTCTTACTCTTGCCTCAGATTGGGTCAGATTTTCGAAATGATTGAGCTGGCTGTCCAACAATGTATCACCTAAACGTGGAGGTATACAACCACTCTCCTTCTTATATATTGGTAATTCCTTTATGTATATGTATATAAAAGACCAATGGACACTGTCAGCACCATGTAGTTGTGGACCCTCCATTACACTGTTGTGAATCATGCTCAGCAAGGGTAAGTTGAATCTTTGTTTCACAATTGTTATTCTAGTGTATATTGAAGTTATTAGTCCTTCCTTTTTCTTAGAGAGAAATAGCCAGCTGTAGCCATCATATATCGGTTCTCAAAATTTGAGCTCAAAAGAGCTAAGCATGAATCAAGTTCAAGTTAGGTGCTGCTTCAAGTCTAAATTTCTCCGGACTTGTAAATACTGCATGCATTTTTTGCACATATTCGAGCGCAAATTCACTGCGTCCCTTTTTCATTAAATTTACTAGGCATAAATAAAGTTACCCCCTAAATTATTCAGGGTATGCCCGATGCACACTAAAATCATTCTTTCCTCATTATTGGGAGATCGTAAAATAAGGCTCTTTCAATAATGCACAGCTTTGCTAATAGCACACGATCAATCATTGATGCATTGCTATTGCAATAGAGGTACTATGCTATTGCTCTCATAAAAAAGAAACAGCACAACCCGAAGACCATAATTATTATATCAACGAACACCAAATTTAAACAATCTATACGATATGTGCCTTGCAAGTACAGGACGGAGACGAAGCATATCAGTCCTCCCTAACCATCTTTTGGCATCGACGACCGCCAAGACGACATCATCAACAGAACCATCATTAGCACCACCGGAGACAAGATCCATGTCTTCTCAGCAACAGCCAGCAAAGGCAAAGAAATCCAAGAAGAAGAGAGGATCGTCCACAGCGGTCAAACATCATACACCCCATCACGACGGACTTGTAATTCAACATCATTATCATGATCATGCCGCAGACCCTACCATCGATCCATCTTTAGTCAAGCACAAGGCCAAGGGTGGTGTTATCGTACCATTCCCCGTCAAGCTACATGATATGTTGCAACAGATCGAGAACGATGGCCATGCACATGTCGTGTCATGGCAACCGCATGGTAGATGCTTTGCAGTTCACAAGCCGAAAGAATTTGTCAACCATGTAATGCCCCATTACTTCAAGCAAACCAAGATGGCATCCTTCCAGCGACAGCTCAATCTATATGGTTTCAATAGGCTGACGGGAGGTCTCGATAAGGTAAGTTTGCCTCTGTGTTTTGTATAGAATAGAAGTATGTTCATACTTTAACATATGTTATTCACCTCATCTATCTATATCAACAGGGAGGATACTATCATGAGTTGTTCTTACGTGGCAAGGTTAGCTTAGCATATGATATCCATCGTATGAGGGTAAAGGGTACTGGTGTTCGTCTACCTACAAATCCAGATGCGGAACCGAACTTCTATCTCCTACCACCAGTTACCAAGGTAAGCTTGTCTTTATATATCGTTTAGAAGGATGGTGTACTATCCCATACTATATATGTCTCTAACATATTCTTCATTCCTCTATTCAAAATCCAGGATATAGTTGCTATGACAACAGTCTCGTCCATGCCACCACCACTACCCGATGTACCAATGTCCAGTATGACCACGAGACAGCGGGCTGCCAAGCAACAGAGGGAGAGTGATGTAGTCCTCTTTGAGGGCTTACCATTCCATTATCTTGATCCTCGTGCCTTGCCCAGTACCAAGCCGCCACCCCAACAGCAACAAATGATGCCACAGCTTCCACAGCTGCCACCATCTCTACCATTAGATGGCAAAATCTTGGCTCGTAGGACATCCACCGTTGTTAGTGAATCTGAATCAGATGCCGAGGATCAGGCAATGCTTCCGAGTTTCTCATCAAGTACCTTTCAATGGGACGGCCCACTTGCTTCTCCATCTCTCCAAGGGTACATGAGAAGTCAATCGTTTCCCAAGGAAACATTCACGAATACTGAACCCGACGAAGACGTTGAGAACTTCTTTCACTCGTTTGATATGATGGATGCTGACATTCATCAACAGATTGAAGAGATGGAAAATGACGACGATACTGCCTTCGGCTATCTATTGGAACACGCAATTACAGATTGAGAAGAAAAACACAAGGTAGCAAGTATGACAATGGGCTTTACATGTTGTAGAATCTATCCAGCCCCCCTAGGAAATTGTACAATATAACTGTAATAATACTAAATCGTATTCTAGGATACATTCAAGCTTTTACTTTCTATTACACACACTAATCACATCTCGGTTCTCACTCAGTCAGCATCCTCATCATCAACTTCAGTCACAGCAATAGTCGTATCCCTTAGACCTTTTTCATCTAATGTAGAAGAGGACAACCATTTAGCCATCCTCGACGGTCTCTCATCATAGTTTAATAATCTTTTATGCCACATCTCTGTTGCCCAAAGGTATTGAATATCTTCTGATTCGTCACACTTTATCTTTGCCATACTTAGATATAGGGGGTAGCCATTAAAGTATGGTATCAAATCGATTGAAAAGAATGGAGTCAACTCAAGCCGATGTCTAACGGGAGAGAAGAAGTTGGCAAAGAAATCAAATGTATATACCAAGTCATCTGGTTCAAAGTAGAACTGTTCCAAGTTGGTATTTGAGCTAAAGAACTTGCGTCGGGCTACCCCGTCTTGAGGTACTATGGTGTTGATGTGAGTAGTTTTGTTGAGGTTTGTAGTATCTTCAATTACATTGCCATCATCTCCGATGCCATGCAGTTGATTATCGGGTAGGCCTACGAGATCTTGTTGATGATCAATACGAAAGTGTTGACAACCAGCCAGCAATGGATGCTCAAACCTTGGCTCGTTACAGAATAATTCACATTCAAATGTCTCTGGCAGCTTGTTTTTCAACAACTGCAATCCTCGTTCGACAAGCTTTGATGACGGTTTATTTCTAAATGGCCTGTCAAACTCTTGGCCTGTGACTACTCGGTCAAACCTTATACGCTTCTTGAATCTCCCCTGAACTGACCATTGATACTGTCGTGATCTAGAATTGAAGTATGTTTCATTTGATATCATATTACTCTCATCATGTTCGTTGTCTTGACGACTTGATGGATTATCTCTCACTCTTATTGCCATCTTCCCCTCAAACAAGGGACTGCTAAAGTGAACGACACGTCCATCTAAAGGCAGAGTAGTAGACGACGACGAATCAGTTGTGCAATTTGACTCTCCTATATCAAACTTTACTTCTTTTGTCCGAATTGATGGTACTACAACTAGATTAGAGCTTGGCCACTCAGATGACGGTGGCAAATTACTTTCTTGGGCATATCTTTCGAATGCTTTTCGTTCACCAGCCTCTCCCAACGGCTTCATAACTTCTGAAGAGGAAGAAGATTCACCCTCCGCACCACTACTAGATGATTTCGATCTAAAGATATCGAATATCATGTTCCCGTCTAACGAAAGTCTTGGTCAGTCTTTGTTACTTAGCGGAGATGAGAGAGAGGGTGAAGAAGAAGAAGGAACAAAGAGGAGATGAAATAAATCCCACGAACAATTAAGACGGCGCAATGGAATAATTATTATGGTTCTCTCTCTCCTCTTACCCGCTTTGCATTTGCAAACTGTATTATTTAAGGTCTTTATTACAATATGACTTTGTTTGGATGAGCATATATAATACGCTGCTGTGTATGAAGTTATGTGCATATGATATGCACAATTTTTTTTGAAGCAAGTACAGAATCGTAGGTAGAAATGCCAGCATCTCCACATTCGTTAAAGCACGAGCTGCTCGAGATTCATCGACGGACTGTTGCGCATGGAGGTAGCACTATTCACCGAGAATCTACCGAAGGACGTAGACATTATAGAAGAAGAAAGAGAAAGAGGAAGAGACCTTCTACGATTCATCCAAACGTATCTCCTATCAATTCATTGTTAGCAGTAGAATCAAGATACAGCCATCAGGACGGAGAGTACACGAAAGATTATGTTAGTCTTTCCCAACAATACAAGCAAGCAGAGAAGTATAGGCCACGATATCAAAGAGATAGACAAGACCCACCATGTGTACACGAGCAGGAGGACCATGAAGAGGTGAGTCGGATTTGCCTTTGAGAGTTTACAAAGTGATGACGTGCTTGCTTATACATACATATTAATACAGGTTGAGTTGCTAGCACTTCCTACATTTTTAT
>Ga0214481_100727_pt1 | contig 15869 bp, 12 predicted proteins | sample M1_20Mar14CPVII9_4_FD_165057 | JGI IMG/M metagenome (GOLD analysis project Ga0214481, IMG submission 165057) | Marine eukaryotic communities from Monterey Bay, California, United States - M1_20Mar14CPVII9sort6BwellG10 | ecosystem: Environmental > Aquatic > Marine > Unclassified | place: USA...
TGATGACTAGCAGTAGGATTATTAATATTATTCCGAATAATACCAGATTGTTCCAATTCCTCAAAGCTATTCTAACAATGTTGGTAGTCAGCAGCAGCAGCAGCCAATTATGAAAAATTATGAACAGCAGCAACAGCAGAGGAGACAGTTATCATTTGATGATCCCGAGATACAAATGTCTATACAGAGACAGAGGAGACAATCACAGAGTAGTAGTTATGGAGACAGTGCTCAACAACAGCAGCAGCAGCAAGAGATACAAAGGGGGCCATCTCGTAGTCAAGAGCAGCAGTATTATAATAATTCAAAGCATCAGGCCATGCCTCCTTTAATGTCACAACCACAAAGACCTCCTATGCAGCCTCATTATCAAAATAATAATGCATCACAGTATTACAATACCCAACAGCAACAACAACAATTGCATAATCATTCACAATTAGCTTCTCCTCGAGTTATACCCTCACCTCCCACGGTACAACGCAATAATGCTGCTTCTCATCCTTATCCTTATGATAATAATCATATGGCACCTCAGCACCAACCCGTACATCTAATGGGAGAACATAGCTTTGAGGAATTGGAACAATCTGGTATTATTCGGAATAATATTAATAATCCTACTGCTAGTCATCATCCTAGGCAACGGCATAGGCAGCAGAAACAATCGATTAGGCAACCAATTATGAATCGAAATCATATGGCACCATCGGATGAATGGGATACTAGTCAACAGTCTAAAAGAGTAGGAGTTGATGGGTATACTTCAGATAGTGGAGGTCAGCAGCAGTCGAGGTATAACCAACAACGGAGTGGTGCAGCAGCAGGACATTATCAACAGCCAAGACTTCCTCGTCAACCCCAGTCTTCTTCAAATAACACTTCTGCGGGATATAATTCAGATGGAGGATATTCCTCATCGAGGCCAAGTCCGTATAATGAGTTGAGGGCTGCAAAGCAACAATATCAGATGGAACAGCAAAGACATCAAAGGAAAGGACCACCCCCTCTCATGTCTCCACTGCCACAGCTAGAACACCAACCGCAGCAGCCTCAACACTATCAACAACCTCGTCGGAGCTCACCGCCTAGACGACCCTCACCTCCAAGACAGGCACACGGTGCTGTAGTATCTCACTTTATGAGGAACCATCCATCCATGCAACAGGGTAACTCACAACGTCAACAGAGAGATAGCTCTCCACAAAAGCAACACACTCAGCTCCCTCAAAATGTTCAACCTCCGCTCCAACAACAGCAACATAGTCAACAACCAAATTGGAATGAAGTTAATCGACAACGGATGTATCAACGCCAAGCTATCTCAAAACAACAGTATCAAGAACGTCAAGAACATTTACATGAACAACAACAACAATTGGAAAAGATGGAAGGAGAACAACGCAAGTTAAGGGAAAAGTCACGATCGCCAAATCGCAAGAAGAATATAATACCAGATTCACCCGTGGAACATTTGGGTGTTCGGACTGATAAGATCCAACGGAAGAATAATATTATTGTACATCATCATGCCAATACGGCACCCTCGTCGGCTGCTGGAGGACGACAACGCCATCCTTTACCACCACCCGACGATGAAACGATTAGTGTCGCGTCATTAAGGAAGGGATGGGAAAAGTCTCATTCTCCCGCAGATAGTAAGCATACATCTAGAAGTCGTAATACTGCTCCTCCGTCGTCTAGTGGCCATAATCATCGTCATCATGATGAGAATAGTCCATTTGGTGTATGGACAGAGCGTTCGGAACGATTATTACGTGCTCGTCATCGAGAACAACGTCGTGAGCAGAGGAAGAATATTGAAGATCGATGGAGGTCTAACTTTCGTGGTGGTGGTGCTGTTCAGAGTTTACCTTCCTCACCTCAGAGGCAAAGGAATAATGTCAAAGGACATCATCAATATGATTCGGGCAATGATTATGGTTATCAATCAGAGGGTGAACGAGGAGGAGGACGTAGTCAACCTGAACGATATGATGATGGGTATCAATCGGAAGGTCAAGAACTTGTTCGGTGTCGTAATAGATATTATGACAATCGAGATGATGATTATCATCAACCAGCCGAAGAACAGCAACAAGAAGAGGTTGAATATAATCCTGATCAAATGATGTTTGAGGAAGTGCCTGATACGATTACACCACAAGATGCACGTGCTCGATTGTGGGATCAGAATGAAAGATTACGTGCCGTCCTACCCCAAAATGAAGTTGAAGGTATGGGTCATGTTAAAGATCGATGGTCAGAGCATAGACTTGGAGATTCAGTCGTCTCACCAAGAAGTAACTTTTCAGGATCGTCGGGTGGTCGATTCAAGTCCAAGTTTGTTCATGCCGCTGCTATTGCTACACAGCAACGTGGCAATATGAATGAAGGTAATAGAGGCGCGAGTTATTCTCCCCAACGTTCTCAGAGACATCAACAGCAACAACAAAAGGGTAACTATGAAGTTAGTCTTAGTCAGCATGAGAATCTCCGTAGACGCGACTCGTCACCCCACAAGAGGTTCAATGCTCACAAGGGCAGTATGGCAGTGCTATCTCATTACACAGATTCCACTGCCGAGACTACAACTCTGGATACAAATCCTTCTCGAAGCTTTGGTTCTTCTCAGCGTCATCAAATATCAAATACGTCCACAACTGTTCGTAGAGTTTCACCATCTCCTAAAAGTTCCTCGGGACAACAACAACAAGCTCATCCTAGCTCAATGATGCCTCCCATTGCTGAACAGCGTGCATCGTCGGAGGTAGGACAATCTCAAGTCCTGAACACAACCTCGGTGGCTGCCCTAATCTCGCGCATTAATGCTGTGAGTAGATCTAATCCCGAAGAGGCACTTGCTGCCATCGACTCCATCATCAAGACACAACATGATACCAGCACTGATACTGGCCATGCTGTAGCTCCAACACAAGAGGTCCCTCCTACGCCTGTCAAGATTGCATCACTTTTCTCACCAACTAGGAACGAGACTCCACCCATTGTTAACAATGCAAGGACTAATAAGAATAAGGAACTTCATGTTGGAAAGGATTTCTTTCAACAAAAGTATGAAGAAGTCCTTCACAGTGATTCTCTCCAGGTTATTCGTAATGCCAATGCTGCTGTGGTGCGCGATCGTGCATCGTTTGATAATAGTCCTGTAGAAGAAGAGGACGACTGTGGCAGTTTCTTATCATCTGAAGATTCCACCGTCTCGTCCATGACCAATCCAATATACCAGTCAAGACGAGATCACGAACGAGAACAGAAACACAGGCATCAAAAGAAGGCACGATCTCAAGAGGAACCTCCAGATGTAGAACAGAAGAAGTCATGGAATACACTCAAGAGAGAGTACCATGCTCGCAAGAACTCGCCTGTTAGAGGTTATTCAGAAGAAGAGGAGCTTGAAGTCAAGCAGTCTCATTCACGTGAGTCTCGTACTACACCAAGGAGGAAGACTCGAAGTCATGAAGAGGCAGAAGAACGTCAAGTCAATCAGACCATGACACCGAGTGACGAAGAAGATATTGGTTTGGACAAGTTCAGTTCTGCAATTCAAGATGAGCCCGACGAAGATAGTGGTGCCTGGCGTCAGCAAATACCTCTTGTCGAAAGCAAAGATCTCTCAACAGGAATGTGTGGAATGGCATTCACCAAGTCTGGAAGCAAGTATAGCGCCGCCGAGGATAATTCTGATCTTGTTGATAATGATGCATGGGTATCTCATGATGCAGCAGCATTTGGCAATACTAGTCACAGTAGAAGAGAAGCTCAATCAAAGCATCGTCAAGATAAGAAAGATCCACGTCCCCATCCACCTACTGCTCCTTTAAAGAAACTTGACAACTATCTCGCTGACAATCGAACAAGTAGCTCAAAGAAGGCACAAGTTTCACATCAGTCGAGGCAGAGCAAACTGAACAAGCGTGCCTCACCACCACCACTCGAACACCCCCCAAAGGCTCGTGCATCTACACCTGAGATTATGAAGTCAATGTCTGACGCCTTCTCCAATCTTGACATTAGCCTTGAAGCAACGACTGCTCACCGACCCTCACAAGATTTCTACAATAATCGTCCTTCTCATAACGAGGAGTACAACAATGATGACCCTCCATTGCAAACATTCGAGTCTGACCCCGAGGATAAGGATAATCCACAGTCGTTGAAGTCGATATCAGAGGCCTTTTCAGATGTCGGTACTAACGACATCTTTGCCCAGCAAGAAAAGACTTCCAGTCAAAGGAGAAAGCAGTTGGAATATCTTGCAAAGAGTTGGACAGCTGATAGTTCTGGCTCACCCAATTTCAATGGTGGCAAGAAGTCTTCGTTGGACAATACTTTTGCACAACAACATAAAGCAACCGAAGCCGCTGATTGGGCCAAGGAGACATTCAAGTCTAATAACACTTCCAAGCAAAAGAAGATCAAAAAGTCTGAACCCTCTCTTCCTCTTCGATTGAAGGGTAACAAGTCACTTGCTTCCAAGTTTGCTAGCTTGGTGAAGGCATACGATGACTAAATATATGTTCTATGTTTAAAGCTCAGGATGACACGCCGCTAAGTGTCACTGATACCCAGCTGTACAATAATTGTGTGTGCAGTTACATAATGCAAGTAAAATAATTCATTACATCTTTAAGTACTTTGTCTTGATTATCACTATTTCTAATCAATGTAGGGTAACACAGGGTTGTCCCTTGTATCCTTCTAAAACTGTTCACGTCAACTTATGCCCACTCAACTCTAAGACCTGATATCATAAAATGCCTCTGCAACCTCTGTGCAATTTCCAACTTTACAGAATTTAAAGATGCAGCACTCCCTTCCATCTTTAAAGTGACTGTCGGCTGCATTCCACCCTCACCTGTAATGCTCGAAATATCAATAGTACCCCCGGCAACCTGCAAGAATGGTCGAACTGAATCCAATACTATATTAATCTGATCTTCATCCAAATCTGGCGAGTCTGGTAATGATTGTACAACTTCTTGGATTTCAGGTATACGTTCTTTAAGTTTTCGTTCCAAACCCATTTTCATTGTTTGTGTTGAGCTTGGACATGTACCACATTCTCCCTATGTTTTGCATACAGAGGTAGGAGAGAGAAAGGATTAGTTTAGTTTAGCGATTGCAAAGAGTTGCAAAGAATAAGTGCACATCATATGCACAAATTCCAATATTTTATCAAGTATACCATATCACACATTATGACGACTCGCCTGCAATTCCAATCGAACAATAGGACCATCAATCTCACTAATAGCAACATTTCCCCCATCCTGTAATAAATATGGACGCATCTCATCTAATACCATATCAACATTATCCCAAGTTAAATCAAGAGGTTCATCATCAGAGGGGAGTGGATTATAAGATTGTTCTGTTGGTGCTGATAATTCATCTCCCTCCTCGGTTGCAGTATTGTCAAAGGGTGATACTATTGTCATGCCTAATGTAGAGGAGGATGCTATACATCTAGTATTATATTGTTCATTATTCTTTTGTATTATTGATAATTTGTCATTTGATAATATGTGTACATTATAATTTGTGGTGAATGATTTGATGGTATCCAAATTGTTCATAGATATTAATATGGCAAAAATAGGGAGTCTCATGATGTATATATTGGGGTATATGGGATGGGTAGGGAGTAGTAAAGCCGCCGCCGGAAGGAGATAGTTGACTGGTGAGGGTGGAAAATGAAAAATGAAATGAGTATTGGAAAGAATAAACATGGGAAATGGCTATCAAACGGAACTGAAGTGGGTGGTAAGTGGTAAGAAGATTATTTGCACAATGAATAATGGGCGGCTAATACCTACTATTGCAATTGAAGAATATAAGTAAAGAGGAGAAATCAAGTCAAGTGGTTTCACATAGTTTGATTTATTGCACGATAGAGTATGAGATATGCAACAATAAAGTTATATGTGATAGCATTGGTATGCAAAGCAATGACTCAGTCTTATGCACTGATGGTTACACCTCCAACAAGCTATAAACTTATACGATGCGCCTCTATACCATCATTTATACATAAGCCATACATTCGGTCTGATAATCACTGCAAATCTATAGATACAATCATTCGGTCTTCGAATCACTGCAAATATCCACAAACAACAACACATTACATGTCAAAATACGATGGAGAAGATGAGAACAATGAAGATGTACCAATAGAAAAAGAAAGACAAGACAAGAACAAACCTTCATCGCCGTCATTCATAGATGCACTACTCGAGATACCTGATTCTCGATTGTTCCTAGGAGATATACTTTTCCTATTGATTATTAACTTTCTTCTTCAAATTGGGGCTGAGTTAGGATCACCTGACTACTGGGCAAATGGAGGATTATTGCAGCCAATTACATTTCCTGTTACTCTATCAACAGTTGTAATTAGAGACTCCAAGATGACTATATCATGGATACTTGCTGCCTTATGGAATAGAAGCTATTCTTCATCGGCAGTAGAATCAGATAACGTCGCAATCAAGGCTACATGGCAAATATTTATAGACTATTGTTCATTGAGGATAATCTTTGAGCTGGGAACGAGCTTATTACTTACTCATACTGCTGTGGATGTCTGGGCATTAGGGACAGAGGCATGGTATACTTTAATTGTCATGTCAGGGTTTCGAATAGCCTATGGCAGATTTAGATAGCTAAGATATACAATGCTCAATTTATATTGCAACATAATATTAGCTTTATTTCCAGATGGTTGTCACATCAGTTGATTTGTCTTTTCATTTCTGCTCTTTGGAGAAGTGATTTCATAATACCGAAGGGATAAATTCCCATGCAATTGTAGGATCTCTCAATTGTTGATACACTTATGGTGGTGGGATGGAACTCTTCTTGAGCAAAATATCATATACCAAAGTTGATCCTGGCTTGATAAGACATTCACCACCCTTATCTTCATCTAGACATACCCCCTTATCTGCGTAAGCTAGCTTTGGCGGAATAATTGCTTGTACTTTTTGTCCAACTACCATTTTACTAACCATATCATCTAATCCGGGAATAACTGATCCAGATCCAATTTTAAAGAGTAGTGCATTATTCTTTCCTTCAGAATGTGTTGCATCAAAGATCTATATATAGGAAAGCAAGAAGATATTGAGCATATGTCATGATCTTCAAAAAAGAAAGATATTACTTGTATACTCATCTAAAAGAGATGATATATACTCACCTGTCCATTAGCAAGGTAGCCAGTGTAATCGATAGCAACAATATCTCCGGGAATTGGTGCTTGTGGCTTTTTGCTTGTTGCTTCTTTAGTGATTGCATACTTTATTCCAGACTTTTATCCAAAAGATATAGTAGAATATAATATGAGATCAATATAAATAATATAAATAAGACCGGCGCAATGGAAATCCGCACCTAGTGAATTTTTAAAAGTGATTTTTTTAGGGACTAGGTGCAGATTTCTATTGCGCCTGTCTTAAATATTAGAGAAGATAAAACTTACATCAGTAGTAAAGATTTCAGGCGCAGCATTAGCAGATTGAGGTTTTCCTGATAAGATAGCAGTTCCTCCAACGACAGCAGTAGCAACTGAAGTTGAGAGGAAAGACCGTCGTGAACTCATCGAATCTTTTGTTGATACTTTTTCTCCCCGCATTTGCAATGAAAACATTGGAGCTGCCGACGAGAAGGGAAAGGACTACTACTATAGGTTTAATCATGATGATTCTGTACTATTGATAATAAGATATTAATATATTGCTGCTACATAATAGTATAGTCAGGTGTCAACATCAAGAGTCAGTAAAAAAATGACGTGGGTATCTTTTTTAGGTATCCTTTTGAGGAGCGTCTCACTGAATGACCCATGCGTGCATGAACCATTGCCAAAGCTTGCAACCTCACCTTGCCATCCTCTGTCATCTTCGAGCCTTCATTGAACGTCCATTGGCACCCTTTCGTCTCATAAGACTTTTCTTCTTAATCATGGCCTGTGTTAGTTATGAAGTAGCAAACCACAAACAAATCCGTCAGACAACTTAGTTTTGAGCATATCATAGAACAAGATAACATACATACGACTTGCTTACCTGAGCTACTCTTATATCCTTTACTTTCATATTCTGCCAAGTCAAAGTGTTACTTTCCTGTTTCTTTTTCTTTAAGTGATCTCTCCTCACAATCTTAGATGTAGTAGTCTTCCTTCTAATTATGGTATCCTCCGATTCAACATCGTGTTGTGTATGACTTGTTGATGATAATACTCTATTATGCAAAGGCTCAGACTCGGGCGTGGGTATTGTTGCATCTGCTTCACCTGTACTGCTCTGATTATCATCAACAATTGAACAGTGCACATTGGGCTCAATATAAGGCCTACAAGGGTTCCATGAGACTTCTTTTTCTCCCAATTCTTCTTCGTCAAACTGGAGCATATCTTTCGAGTTATCTCCAAGGATATCATCTATCTCACTATCAATATAGTCAAATGCAGTGCATTGTATAGATTCAAGTCTTCTTCTAACGACAAAGCCTCGGTAGATACTTTGTATTTGAACTGTAGCCTTCAAACATTGTAGTGCATGAAGAGCTCGACGAGTCATAACTCTTTGAGTCATCTGACACAAGATCAAGCACAAAGAAGACTTGTCAGTTAAATCTAATGCAGTAGGGCCATTCTCAATCATCAATGGCGGAGAAAGAAGATTTGGTAATAGTAACGGTTGTACCCCTAAATTGTGAATAGGAAGAGTTTGTCTTGTGAACTGAGAAAACCTAGTCTCTGAGTCGTCTGAATAGCGAAGAAGCAGTGCAGAGCTGGTTTTAACCACCTCATCAGTCAACCTCCTTCTTAGATGAACAACGTAGTGCTTCAAGTGTCTTTGATAAAAGATGAAGATATGTACCTTATAGTTTGCAGGGTCTCGTACCACCATGATATGCCGACAGTTCAGATCATTCCAATTCATCATTTGTCTTGTTTGAGGAATTGACAACTCTGTAGTCGAACGAAGTACGAGTCTGTTTGAGCAGTCGATTGTTGATTCAAGAACCTTAGTACATTGGAAGAGTCCAACTTCCACTGCACTTTGAACTGTATTTGATGTCAAACTTGATATGATGGAAGAAAGGAGAAGCTTCCTTCGAGCAATGGTTCTTTTCCACAATCTTTGCAGTTTCTTTGCATTTCTATTTCGACGTATATGCTCTTTTCTTTGTTCGAGAATTAATCTTTTCATTCTATGTTTCTCTTCAATCATACGAAGTTGATCATTTGCCTCGGTCAATGCTTGTTCAAAAGATTCATCAACAACTGAAGTAGTCGGCTCTAAGTATTCACGACATACAGCAGCGTTAGTTTCACAGCAATCATTAGTTGCAGTGTCAGCAACACAAACGTCTATAACAGATGAAGCATCAGATTCTGATTGATCAACAACGTCGTCATTGGTGGTAGAAGAAGGTATTTGTGTTAAAGAGAAGATTGTGTCTTCTTGTTCTTGGGCATTGTGTTCAACTTTGTCATCTTGATCATTGTGTTCACATTGGGCAACTTCTGAATTTGTTGCTGGGTTGTGTGTCGTGTCATTTCTGCTCTCCAACAGCTCACCATTAATACTTTGTACAAGCCCCGATGCCTCTTGCTGCATAGAGTGAATAGATGCTCTAGCACTTGCAAGTAGCGAGAAGCTTTGGTGCTGATCGTCATCGTCGTCTTTATTACTTATTGATTCGCGTAGGGAGTCAAGTTCGAGGCTTGACTGAGCATCCTCGCGTTGATAAATCCTCGTAGCCAAGTCTGTCTCTAGTTCAGCCTCAAGCTTTGCAATATCTATATCCGAAAGCTGCATGATAAGGATAAGTTTGGGTAGATTGTATTAGCAAGAAGGGTAGGAGTCGTGATTCCTGGCCTCCTGGCCATTGTCGTGAAGATTGCCCACATACATTGACGCCTCGAGTAGTGAAAATCGATATGTATAATATAAGTACCCTACATACGAATACTTATACGAATTGCCAATAAATTAGATCATAAAGCTTATTATATACAATCACTTCATACGAATAAACATAGACAATATTTACCTTATCTATATACAACCAAGACAACGCAAAGTTAAGCCGTCTTCTTTTCCTCCATCTCATCATCCGAATCATCGTCATCAACTTTCTTAGCTGCTTTCTTACTTTTCTTGTCGTCATGGCCAAAGACACGTTCAAATACTGAACCGGCAGCTTTACTCAATCTTCCATATATCGCTCCTCCAGAATTTTTCATCTCTTCATCAAACTCTCTGAGTAACTCCTCTTGTTTCTTGGATACCTTCTTGGGTATCTCAATTTGCAAATGTACAATATGGTTACCCTTCCGTTGCGGGGAATGAAGGTGTGATATACCCTTCCCTCGTAGCATAAGCTTTGCCTCAACTTGTGTACCCTTTGGAATTTTCATTTCCACAACACCCGTTAATGTTCGGACATCGACTGTACCTCCCAATATAGCCTGTGTTAGACTAATCGGACATTCAGTATGTACATCCAAACCATCACGATGGAAGTACTTATCATCATCTACCAACACTTGTACAATTAAGTTTCCTCGTGGTGCACCTTCATCTCCCTCGGCACCTTGATTAGACAACCGTAAATTCATACCATTATCAATCCCCGCTGGTACATCCACTACCACATCTCGTTCTTTCACTTCCATTGTATTCTTCTTTTTATTATGTATCTGATATCTCAAGTGTAAATCTTTCTTCACACCCTTGACAGCCTCCTCAAATGTCAACCGGACATGCATTTGTAAATCGGCACCCTTTCGTGGACCACGGTTACGACGTGATCGTCCACCCCCGCCCCCGCCAAAGAATGCTTCGAATAATTCCTCTGGATCAATCTCGCCTTGTCCACCGGGACCTCCCGATTGGAAGTGGAATGATCCATCCCCTCCCGAGAAGCCACTAAATCCTTCAAATCCAGAGAATGGATTACCACCTCCACCGGGACCTCCGCCGCCGAAGCCAGAGTTTGGATCAACGCCTGCATGACCGTAGGCATCGTAAAGTTCTTTTTGCTTTGCATCTGACAAGACTTCATATGCCTCAGTTGCTTCTTTGAATTTATCTGCTGCTGCTTTATCATCCTATATTATTTCATGTGTTGAGAATGCAGTGTAATGGATGCGCATGATAATACAATGCATATAGAACCAGATATAGTTTAATTAGCAACAATACACAAAAAATGCATATACATAAACATCTGCAATTTAAGTTAAAAAAAATCTTACCTTGTTGGTATCCGGATGATACTTCTTTGCCAACTTAAAGTATGCCTTCTTAATCTCACCCTTATCAGCATTTTTACCAATACTCAATATATCATAAAAATCTCGTTTACTACCTGATGAGAATGCTCTACTACTTGTTGCAATGATATCATTATTATTTTTGATATTTCTATTAATATTTTGGATTGCAGATTTTGTTTGCATGGATGAATAACTTCGTCTTTGGTTTGATATACCTCCTGCTGTTAATGTTGTGGGTGATTGGGAACCTACTGATATACTAGAGGAGCTACCTCTATCTCTATTATCAATGGTAGGAGGAGTTGTACATGATGATGATTGAGTATGTGATAATGCACGAGTGCTAAGTGTTCTCTTGCCAGTAGCTGCTACCGCCAATGACGCCGCCGGACGACGCACCGCAGATGTAGCAGCACTTACTATGCATGTTGCAGGTGATGCCATTGTTGATCTAGATTGTGAGCTCTATATCTCCTACTATGAGAATATTGAATTGAGTTGGCATAAAAATAACTTCGATTTCTTTTTTTTTGTGTGGTTTTGTGCACATCATGTGCACATCTTCTATTTATGTATACAAAGCCACAACGGATTAGATAGCATTGCAAATCTATTTATTATTGATAGTAGCCGATATTTATATATTGTATGATGTATACTCACTCACTGAATATCAATAATTTTCAAGTGGTAGTGGTTCGGGTAGCTTTTGAGTTTGTACAATTTTATCAAAGAGAAGTTGCAGAAGCAAGTTGCAGACCCACGTCTTGTCAGCGGTTATTGGTTATTATCTCTCCTCTTGTATTGGTATTGCAATGAGCAGCTTACTGTTTGCCTCATCAACTGCCTCACGGCATATACGGCATCAATTATTATCTAATGCACCCAAAATTTGTAGCGGCGGTAACCGTATAGTGGCACCACCACATCGTCATTTTGCAAGTAAGGGCAAGGGACTTCGTAGACCAAAAAATAATAAACCACGTGCTTCATCTTCGAAACCTACATCCAATAAAGCCAATAATGTATCATCATCTACACAACAGCAGCAACAGCAGAAACCACCGTCAATAGATCCACATTCACTTGCAAATGAAATGATTAATATGTCAGCACAGGGACGCACGCCGGGTACAGAAGCAATTGCCAAGTCGCTAACACCCCAACAACGATGGAGTAACTTTGCAATGGCGGGAGGATTACTAGGTTTTGTTTCGTACATTTTTTATTACTCGTTGGCATCTGTGGGTGGTGTTGAGAACGCAAAGGCATTGATATTTGGTAGTAGTACAATAAAAGAAGAAAATGAAGCATCTGCAAATCCTGGATTTGAAGAGTTCCTAAAGGAAGCAAATGAAGGGAGAAGTGTGGAAGAAAAACGCATGAAGGCTGAACAGGATGCGGTGGGTGAAGTACGTGAATTAGTAGTATTAGAAAGTAGTGAAGGAGAAGAGGAGATTGATATGGTAAGAGTGGCTGGATTTGAGGTAGAAGGAGAAGGAGCAAAGCAGAAGAAGCGTCCACTGTGGAAAAGAGTTGTCTTCTTTTGGAGACGAGAGTAAGTCTTGAGGTTTAAGGTACTTGTTCTAGAAAGACTCGGCCGCGCGTTCAATGCTAACCTTACATAGATGTAAAGGCAGCGATGCGCATTTATCTAGAGTATGCAAAAGGTTAATCTAAACTAATTTCTTACTACTTCTTATGATAATATCCCCAAGAGACAACCATCAACGCCTCTCTAGATGTATACTGCTATGCCCACTACAAACGCATGTATAATTAAAAGTCATGGCATATCAAGTACATATTGGAATGTAATTCCCAACATAGCAACACAAAAGGCGGAGAAAGCCAATACAATCACTCCTTCAGTATCATCTTCATTTGGATCAACATCTAATGGGCCAGCTCCTGGCACGTTTGCTAACACTCTTTGTCTTACTATACTAGCCCATTCATCATAATCTTTGGAAGATGGTCGACGTGATACATCAAGCCATTCTGCTAGTTCTTGTGCAACTCTACGATTTTGTATTCTACACTTGTCTGCTTCTGATACTAAATCTATCGACTCTTTTATTGATATTGATACAGTATCGTCATCTTTGATTGAAAGTATTGTGTTACCCTCAACTAATGATATTGGAAGTGTTATACAACCAGTTTTGACTGCTTGACTAAAGAGGACAAAGACAGCCTTGTATCCACTGAATTTAGATATCTTTGTATAGTCTGGTACTCTTCTTGTTATATCCCAATTAGCCATATCTGCTAGTGTATACAACCAAGTTGAACCGGCGGGTATCCATGATGCATTCCATCGTACATTTATAGATGATGTATCGATTGCCGAGCATCTAATTATGTTGGTATCATAACCAACAAATAGATTGATACAGTCCAAATGCCGTTCTTTTGTAAACTGTGTATAGGTAAATGTAGATATTTCTTCACTGCCAAAGTCTGTTGTGTAAGTAATATTAATCTTATCATCTTCATTGCTACCATTGATTTCCAATATCTTTTCGAGTGGTATAACTGTTGCATCGACATTGTCATAATTTGTAATGATAGACTTGATTCGGTTGATATCAATATGTTTGTTAATGGATGATGTAGGAGCATTGACGCTAAAGCATTGTACTGGAGAGTATGCGTAACATAGAGCCAATATCATTGATAAGAAGAAGCAAATCATTGAGAGACAATTCCTCAGGGAACGAAGTACCGTGTGTGGTATACTGCTATCACCACTGGCCGCCGATAGAAGAACTACCTTCCCTCTTTCTACGTACACGGATATCTAACCACCATACCACTGCCAACATTTGCAGCATGCCGTTGCAATGATCTTCGACGACAATAGCTGCCGGTAGGCGTTTGTCATTGAGCCCACCAATTGAACAAATGTAAAATTGATAACCATGCATAGTAACAACAATAAAGAGAACTAGCATATATTAAATTACCGACGTACTCGCATTACTGATATCATAGGTGATCTGCATCTTCAATCTTCAATCAAATGAAAGCAGTGAGAGTCTGGCCGTCGCACTACCATGTGGTGACTGATGGATAGAGCCGAAGCATTAGTAATTTAACGCCGCCAGAAGGAGGATCAGTTAGTAGTTTTGGATTGATAATTTATTACATTTAGTTAAATACAAGGCCGCGGCGAGGAGATATAGATTCCAATCACACAAAACCATCACACAACAAACTCAGACCACACCAATCACACCACGCTGACCAATGGATATTAATTTAATATATACCTTTTGATTTGGACGTAAATTTGCATCTCTTGGTTTGTCTATACGATTCTTGGTAATGTTGGATGTATGTACCATACCTTGAATTGTCTTATCCGGAGAGGAGTTGTTGGGTATGTTTAAATCGACTACTATACCAAAGTCTAATATACGAGATATAGTACCAGTATATATTTGATATAATTTCAATTCATTTCCTCCACCACCGTTATTATTACTTGCAGTTGCAGCAGGTTGATTCTTTGTCATCCAAGCAGGTAAATTTGATTTAGATCTAGCACCCGTTTCCTTAACATTATTACTTTCACTTGCATTATTCTCCGAAGAAGTTGCCATCCATGCTGGCAAATTGGATTTACTCCGTTTACTTGAATCGACAATATTATTAGCCTCTCCATTATCATTATCGCCCTTTCGTTTATTTCTAGATCGAGCATGTATATCAAACTGTTGCTTATCCGCAGACTCTTTACCATCCACATTTCCACCACTATTTTTGTTATGTTCATAAAATCCATCCTCTAACGGTACACTACCAACTAAATTCTTACCAGCCAATCCAGGGAATTGATTACCAATTTCTAATTTACGTGAATTATTTGTACCCTCTGTTAATCTACCCCCTCCTCCCTCAGCACCACCATTATTATTAGACTGTAACTTTTTTAACTTTTTCATCTTCTTCTCATTCATCTTTCGACACATTCGTTCAATTCTTGGTGACATGTCACATACTATACGTAATATCCGTGAAGCGAATATATTGGATATATCATTATTACTACCGGCTCCGTTACTAATTAAATCATTTTTAAATGAGTTAATTGTTGTAATATCATTTTCTATACTTGATGATATTAATCCAATACGTAATTTAGTGGAATCAGTATCATCAATTAAATTAACATGATATAATGATCCACCATCTTTCACAAACTCTTCTTTTAAATAACTCTTTATAGATTTTTCAGATAGATTAATAATAAATTCAGCTAGAGTGCGATCTGATATGCCTAGATGATTATTGTATTCGGTAGCAATGCGGGAGATTAAGTTGAGTGATTGTAAACGTTCTACTGCTGTTACTGGTGGCTCTGTTGTTGATGATGACGATTTCTTCTTCTTTTTTGTTGTTGTTTCTGACATGTTGTTGTTTCACTGTGTGGTCTGAGTTTGTTGTGTGATGGTTTTGTGTGATTGGAATCTATATCTCCTCGCCGCGGCCTTGTATTTAACTAAATGTAATAAATTATCAATCCAAAACTACTAACTGATCCTCCTTC
>Ga0214481_100729_pt1 | contig 15855 bp, 12 predicted proteins | sample M1_20Mar14CPVII9_4_FD_165057 | JGI IMG/M metagenome (GOLD analysis project Ga0214481, IMG submission 165057) | Marine eukaryotic communities from Monterey Bay, California, United States - M1_20Mar14CPVII9sort6BwellG10 | ecosystem: Environmental > Aquatic > Marine > Unclassified | place: USA...
GAGAAGAGGAGATACGAGCTCGTCGACAAAGACAGCAACAAAAACTTGCCGACCAACAACGGTATATGGATACCGTTGTAGAGTCTGAAGTTGTTGATCAATCAACAACAGCTAGTCAAGGGAAATGGAATGGCGGAATGTACACTGAAGTAGAAGTTGTAAATGACAACACTGGGTATCAAGGCAATCAAGATTACCAGACATCTGGAAGTAGAGTTGAAGTTGTATCAGATACCGAATATACAGAGTATGAACAGCAATTCAAATCAGCTCAAAGTGCTATTGGGGATGAAGTTGTTGAGGACCAAGACGATAACCCTGTAGCTGACCTTGCTTTGAGAGTGTTGGATGTGATATTCTTTGTCGGCGAAAAGGTCTTCTTGGTACTACTTCCTGACTTGATAAGTGGTGGAGGAAGAGTCACATCAAGATATGCTCAGGCACAGAGTAGAGGAAGAGGAACCGTAGGTTGGAAGCAGCTAGAGAACATCAAGACAAAGAACATTAGATGAGGGAAGTATGAATCCTACTGCTAGAGCTAAATATAAGTGTACACTATCGATCGTCGTAGTCACATGGATGCATACTCTATTGTGCTAGTTGTCTATCTCATTTGATCTCCCTCTTTGAATGCCTAGCATATTGCAAAGAGGGTATATTATGTAACCTTTCCAAAGAGGCCATGCATGGCCCAACTCTCACAATTATTCCTACTCCCTATTCATGTTCACCATTCGCTCGCCTTCAAGTCGTATGCTATCTCACTCTAATACCCAAGATGTGCTCTTGCGTCATGATCATGCTTTGCAATAGCGCCATTGCAAACTGATGGTCTCATAAATTCAATAGAAGAATACAAACAACAACTACAAAATTAACAACAGAATCAACAAACGAAATAGCCTAAAGCATAAGAGGTTAAAGAAGAAATCAATTAAACAAATAAACAAACTTAGACTTTTATATACTCACATCAAACATGTCCTCTAGTAATAACGCAGAAATCGCACTCAGACAATACTTTGCCGCATATGACGGTACTCCAAAAGAATTTGAGGAAGTAGAATCATTACGATGCAGCATTTCATGAAAAGTTTGCTCTAGTTAGAAAGACAGGAGGACGCAAATATATTGATACAGTGCGTGGTAACAACGTCGATGAAGGAAAAGTACTTGATCGAGATGCCGTGAAGGAATTGCATGCAAGCTATCTTAGCAAGGGAACAAAGATTACGCTCATCTCCATTACAGAAGAATAGGCTTGGACTGCTATGATTGTGAGTTCCGTATCCAGAATGCCGACGAAATCGTGTAGCTATTATGCAGTATATTGAGTCGTAACAAGATGTTGAGACATTGACAACTGATCCCACTTGGCATTCATTCAATGTGTTCATCTCATAAACTAGACAATCAATACCCAGCGTATCATCTAGCAACTGTACAGAGTATATATTAAATGAGTAAGGTTGAAGCAACATTCCGTCGATACATAGCCATCTATGATGGTACAAAGAAAGACTTTGAGGAGGAGGCAGAGCCTTTCTACGAAGAACTCTTTCATCAAAAGTACTCCTTGACCACCAAACCTATGAAAGTGGATCATCATGATAAGTTTGATCTACACTTTAGGCACGGGAAGACACTGAACCGAGACGAATCAAAGGCTTCACATGCTAGTCATCTTGCAAACTGTACCAAGATAGAACTCGTTCACTTTAAGCAAGTTAGTCCCTTCATTGTGGACGTTAAGTTTCACTTGAAGAATGATTTAGAAGATAGGGACATTCGTGTAGTATACTCAGTTCAAGATGATAAGCTACTAAAGGGCCAAGAGGTTGAAGATTCGTTCTTTTCAGTGGCCAAGGCCAAGTGCTCTGGAAGCATCTTTAATGCTTTTCACAGATTCGAGTTGCCAGACAAACAAGTACTTACATCACTACCATGAAACACCAAGGAAATACTGTGGTGAATCTTGTTATGCTTTATATAGGTAGGCATATCAACCGATATAAACAAGACTTTTAGTGTTATCCTAGGACACTCACACAATCACATCACATTAAACATACCATACATATATTGTACATAATATATACTCTAAAAGCAGTAACCACAACTTGAAACTGATTCATCATTCATCACTCTCCTCAATTGATACCGTCTCAACAATTTGTTGAACTATACTCTCTCTTGACGCTTCAGACTCATTCCTCATTACGGATAGCTTTCTTACATGTCTAGATTTCTTAGCTACTAGTTTTGTCAAGTAATGTGCACTCCATTCTCGAGTGTCTTCGTCATCTACGGCTACAACTAAGTCACCCTTGAATATTAAACCTTCTAATGGACTTGACTCTTTGATACTGTGTACGATCGGTCCCTCTGAACATGTATCAATGATAATTCCAAGCTTGCCAGATGGAGCAGTAATATCAACTCGTATCCTTTTCTGTGGTTGGAGCTCTGCCTCTTGCGATTGCATCTTACCAGCCATACTTAGAGGACTGACATTTTGTGATAGTAATGAAGACGGAGATGCCAATCCATCGTCGAGACTGTATACATATGTCATATGATCATTCCGAGACTCACCACTAACTGCTGAATTGAATCTTCGTATATCATTGAATGGTGCATCATCATCAGTAAGCTCACTACTTTGACTCGGAATCATATTGAGCTGTTGTTGACTACTTGGGCTTGTCATCTCTGAAAGCTGATCATGTTGGTGGTTGTTACTCAGGATCTGAGCACTTGGATATGTTTCACTGGAACAAGATTCACCTGCAGTTGGATTTGCTTCGAGCTCACGCAATGTGTTATCATAGACATCTATAATCCCAGATGAATCACTTGAACCAACAGAATCTTGACTACGCTTACCAACATGGTAAAAGTATGCACCAAACATTCCTAGGATAACCACACCTGATATGACGATAGCTGCAATTGCCCCAGCCTTTCCTTTGCTATTACCCTCTCCAGTATCCGGTCCATTTGTCCCTGTCTGACTTTCAATACTATTCCCATCATTAACAGGTCTAATAACATACACGCTTGATAAGCTATTAAAGTCATCTATACCCATTTTATATCCATCAGCTTTCAACTCTCGAACAAACTGTGTCGAGTGTACATTGATAGTACCGCGGACCAAATCATCAAATGGTACATCTGATGCTTCTGTTATCGTATCAGTAGGGTAAGTACTTCCCTTGACATTGACATTCACAACTAATGACTGTCCTTCTCCTACTTCTTCTTTATTACCATCTTCTTCAAATACTAACAATTGCTGCTCTTATTCAATTGCCGCACGATGTTCAAAGTACTTCTCACGATTACGTTGCAGAATAATATTGTCTTGATCAACATCATCACTTTGAAGCTTGCGAGTACGACGTCTTACCAACTCTGACAAACTTTGATCAGTAACAATACATTCAACATCAAAGATAGATGGCGAGGCATCGACCAACAATTCATTTAAGAATTGATTGCATGTTTGTTCAAATACATTTGTAGATTCTTCATTCATTTCAGATGACATTGTTGTTAATTGTAATTGAATGTTTGTTTCTAAATTGATTGGTTCAATTATTGGTAATATTGGTGATGTTGATGTCGGTGTGTTGGTTGTTGGCGAAAATGATGTAGGTTCCATAATAGTTGGTGATGAGGAAGTAGGCGACTGTGTAGTTACAATGTCTTCCATAACATCAAGTGTAGGCTCTAATGTAGATGGTGAAGAGGAAGGAGGGATATCAATACAAAAGTCTTCATTCTCATTCTTGATAAAGATACATCGTCCAGTTTCCTCCATTTCCTTTAAACATTTCTTCTTGTTTAGTTCATTACATGAGGGTGGTGTAGGTGATGGTGTTGGTACGTTTGTGGCGGGTGAACTCGAAGGTGGTGGAACCTTGGCAGCCTTGGTGGTTGGAACTGGACTTACAGGAGATGCGGTGGTATGTTCTTCACTTGATGGTGCTTCACTTAATGGTTTACCCGTGGTAGGTGAAAGTGACGTTGGACTATTTGTACTTGAAATAGTATCAACAAAGCCTGCAATATTCTGATTCAATGGCATCTCTGGACTTAATGTGGGTGTAAAGCTCGGCCACGAAGTTGATGGCATATATGTTGGAATACGAGTGGTAACTTGAATAGTTGGTGCGGGTGTAGTATCAATAATCTCCTCCTCCTCAATTATAAGGTCCATTGACATGAAACTTTCTTTTGATGTCAGTGGTATACTAAAATCACTATCAACTAACATATTCATACTCATATTAGATTCTTCTGCCCATTCGAATTCAGTTTGACGACGACGGCCTTGTGATTCTTTTGCCATTTCGGGGAATATATGTAATTCGTCTGCTGCCCATTCATAGTCTTCATCTGATGGTGGTATATTATTATTGTTGGTAGATGTTGCTGCAATAGGTTGTTGTTGTTCGAGTGAACGACTCCCTGTGCGCATTCGACGAGGGACATTATTGCTATTATTATTCGCAGAGGCCAAGGCGACGGTTAATAGAGATATGCCGCATACGAGTCTGGTATATTTAGGCAACGCCATACTGCATTTATATTGATAGGGGGTATCGTATAGTACTATCAACTCTGCTTTGTTGTCATGGCAACTAAAGAGTAAAGAGTAGGTCGGTTGATACTTGGCATCAAGTCTCGATAATATTAAAATACCCGCTATTCTATGTTAGGTACCCGAAAAATTACCAATCTCAAAAACTTCCATCGACTACATAATATTATTACAAACTAGGGTACAATAGAGTTGTATTATTCTAATATAGTATCAGATCAATAACAATATATCAATAATTATTATCCTTAGTTATATCACAGCCGCAAGGCTTACTTACACAACATCAAAATTACTATCAACAACAACAAGAATGTCGTCTTCTAATATCAAACTACCACCACTACGTAACAATAACAATGAAGAGGGTGTAGACCTTGTACAACTAAAACAAAGATTTGATAAACAATTACCAAAGTATGGATTCATGTGGCGAAGTATGAATAATGCTAGATTGGTACAAGAAAAGGCAAATAGTAACAATAACAATAACAAACCTACTATTGTTAACAACAAGCAACAACAAAATCATAATGGGGAGGATAAAGAAAATAATATCATAACACCAAATGTACAAAAAGAAGAACAACCAAATTTATTAACCGCAATATTAACTAAACAACCAGTACAATTAGGCGTACATAACTCTGAATTATGTGATGAAAATTGTAATTGTGCTGAACCAATTATTGAAATTGATGATGATAATATTGATGAAAATAATTCGGTATACGATGTTGATGTAGATGAAGAATTGGCGGATACGGACGATGATGACGAAGAGGGTAGTGGCGGTAGTATTAAATCATCTGGGGAAGATACGAGGTTGAGTGTTGAAAAAGACAAAGAAGTTGTAGGGGATAAAAGTATGGAGGATGAAAGTCGTAGTGAAGAAATAAACATTGATGATAGTATGTCATCCGAGGAAAGTATTATATTAGTTAGTAAAACACCTAAGAAGAAGAAGATGGTTATTATTGATAGTGATGATGAAGAGAGTGAGTTTGAAGACAATATGGAGGATGAAAGTTTAAATGTTGATGAATCTTTGATTGAAGAAGACAGGGACGGAGTTGATGAACAAGAAGCAGTGAACAAGTCAATGGATGGCGCGTTTACTTTATCCGATGCTGAAGACAAGTCAATTGTTCAATCTACATCACCCAAGAAGAAGAGATATACCCGTCTACGTAACTCAAAAGCAAAGCCATTACAGATTCTGGATAATAATGATGATGATGATAGTGAAGACTTAAAGTCAACTACATCAAGTGAAGAAGAATGGATTGAATTATCATCGGATGAGGAAGAGGCGGCAGCACCAAAACAGGATCTTACAGTTGTGATATTGAGTGATGATGATGATTTAGAAGAAAGTGAGAGTGAAGAAGATGATGATAATCACAGTGCCTTTACTATCTCTTCAAATGATGATAGTGGCGGTAGTGATAGCGATGAAGAAAGTGTTGGTCCGAGCTTCCGAAAAACAACTAAGAAGCAGCCTGATACCAAGAAGACTTCTTCGAGTGGAGAACGTACAACCAGTAAACCTTCTGCTACCAAATCAACTAAAACGAAACCTAAAGATATGACCAAGCCAAATCGAGCCAAGACATCTCAGAAGAGTTCAACGTCTGCTGCCTTTCGCAAGAACCGCATTAATCTGACTAAACATACGTTTGAAGAGTTCAACCAACAAGCATTTGGAGGAGCGCTCTCGTCTGTGGAGGTGACATGGTCCAACAAACTCAATACCACTGCGGGTATCACTAGGATGAGAGGAAAACTTGGCAAGAATAATGCAGATAGTCGAGTAGCAAGTATAGACTTGGCCACCAAGGTGATTGACAATGAAGAACGATTGAGATCTACACTTTTACATGAGATGTGTCATGCGGCACAGTGGCTAGTTGATGGATGTCATAAACCTCCTCATGGAGATGTATTCAAGAAATGGGCCAACATAAGTATGAGAAAGATTCGAGACGTTGAGGTTACCACTACACATGACTATGAGATTAGTTATAAATTTGCTTGGGCATGTACTGGTGCAAACTGCAATGTTGTGATTAAGCGGCATAGTCGTAGCGTAGATGTAAATAAGCAGTGTTGTGGTCGTTGTAAAGGTAAGCTAATCGAGATAGAGGTACCAGGTTCAAAAGGAGATAAAGCCAAGAATGGAAAACACACACCAAAGAAGGCTCGTAAAGCCTCTGCCTATTCTCTCTTTGTCAAGAGTGAGTCAGCCAATGTACGAAAGAGATTGGCAAAAGAGAGATCATGCACTCCCAAGTCTGTTTCACAAGCTGATGTGATGAAAGAAGTTGGAAGACTATGGCGTATCAAAAAGGAGAACAAGGATGATGGCGGATTGGATTTGACAAGCAGACTTGTCAATATGACGCTTGGTGATGATGCTAAGACTCCATAGATTGAGAAATTGTGTAACTGATACTAAAAGCTAATTAGGGAACTGAAGCTCAAAGTATACCTCCGTTGTAGAAGAAGTGTTAAAGTTGCTTAGAGTATGTTCCTACCAAGGTGGGTATCCTTTTATATTTCATTCTCTTGGTGTCGATGTTCCTATCCCATCCGTGCCTCTACCCTTAAACATAGTGACTACATACCAATATGTTAACTCCGAGGATGGCGTGGTAAACTGGTTATCAAAGAGGAGTAACCGAGAGTAGAGAACAAAATAAAAGTAAAAAGGTATCCTAATCTCAGCACTCTCTGATTTTTTTTTGACTGCTGAAAGATATGGCTAGGTAGGCTCATCTCATTAGAACAATAGGCACACATCAATAACGACACCATGGCATTAATATCTTTTCGGAATCTACTGTTCGTATCACAATGTACGCATACTATTGTGAAACGAGCAATGGCTACGTCAGTCAAGTTTACTCGTATAACTCCTACACTGGCTGATGATGGGTCATCGCCATTGAGTCGATCTAGTCATGGAATATCATATTTGAACAATGGTAAACTTGTGATATACGGAGGGGAACATATTGCCCGAACACCTATTGAAGACTCTTCTCAATCATTATGGTTAGCAGAGAAGTCTAGTGATAATTTTTGGAAGTGGATTAATCCCAAGCAGGAGGAGGAAGGAGATGACACCTGTATTATTCCTGTGAGTAGTTCTTATTCTGATGTGTTAGTTTTGTACCCGATGACTTATGTGATGACTGCTAATCGAATTGAATTCTATTCCTTATAAAACAAAAGCCGTGGAGAGTTGCACATTCTCAAGCAGCTGTAGGAGATACAGTGTATGTCTTTGGTGGGAGAACCGGAGTTGACATGAGTGAAACAGCAATGAATGATATGTGGAAGTTGCAATTATCAGATGGAGATGGTGATAATGCTCCAAAAGCTGTGTGGACGGAAATTAAACAAGAGGGTGATATCCCGGAAGCAAGATCTTTCCATAAGATGATTACAATCGGTACCTGTTTGTATCTTTTTGGAGGTGTTGGTGCTAATGGAAGATTAAATGATCTATGGAAGTTTGATACGATAAATGATAAGTGGACAAGTTTGGGAAATTCTGTTCTGAAAGGAAGGGGTGGTCCAAATATCCTCTCCCTTTCAAACACAAATGAATCGGATGATGTCAAGATTGCAATCGTTGCCGGTTTTGCTGGTGAAGAAACAAATGATGGACATATCTACAACAATAACAAATGGGAAGAAAAGGAGATGGTTGGATTAGAAAACTTAAGAAAAAGAAGTGTATGTGCATTTGGTTCTTTGAAAGGGTTTGGTTTTCTCTTTGGGGGTGAGGTTGCTGAGTCAACTAGAGGACATGAAGGTGCTGGTGGGTTTGCTAATGATTTAGTCATACTTGATAAAGAGAGTGGTGCATTAATCGAGACTATTGAACAACCAAAGGATGAGAAAGAGTGGCCCGAACCAAGAGGCTGGGGAGATGCAACGACTGATGGAGATGATACATTCTACACCTTTGGAGGGTTGACTGGCGATGACACTTCACCCAAACGATTAGATGATTTATGGGAAGGCAAGATATCAAAGTAGGTATCGCGGGAGACTACTACTTCTTAATTTAGGATCTTGTTTTGGAAGACTTGTTTACCATCAACCCAAGTCGAAAGTACATCTAATTCATCATTCAATAGAATCATATCTGCTTTGGCACCGACTGCAAGTATTCCTATACTACTTTGTTTCTTTAACACTTGTGCTGGATGCAATGTTGCACAAAGTAAAGCCTCCCCGATCGAACAACCGGTAAATTTATGAAAGCGTTTGACACACATGTCCATAGATACAACACTTCCTGCTAGAACATCTGAATCGGTCAGTGTTGCCCGATCGCCTTTGATGCTAACTTTCATATTTCCCAATGAATGATCACCATCACCCAGTCCCATTGCTGCCATGGCATCAGTTACCAATACACAACCATCAGGGTGACTCTTGTAGGCCATACAAACTGCACTTTCATGTACATGTATACCATCCACAATCAAACTATAGAATGGTCTTTTCAAATTCATATTGCCGAGCTTTACTTCCGATGATAACAATCCTACCAATCCTGGTTTTCGATGATGAAATGGAATCATTGCATTAAATAAATGTGTCAAGAGTGTGGCACCACATGATACAGCTTTGATTCCGTCGTCGTATGTAGCTTCAGTATGACCACAAGATACTACTATTGACTGAGGATTTGCAGCAGTCATTGATTGGATAGCCTTGTATGCCCCGGGTAGTTCAGGAGCAAGTGTAACAATATCAATATTCTCTTGATCAATTCCATATACTTCTTCTACTGATGACATATCATTAACAGGTGAAACGATGTGTTGTTTATCATGAGCACCAGCTTTTGTTTTAGCAAAGAATGGCCCTTCCAAATGCATACCAAGTATATTGGCACCAACTTGTTGTTCTTCTTGCTGTTGTTTTCGAGCAGTATCCATTAATGATATGATATGTCTATATGTTTCAGACGATGATGATACCATGGTAGGACAAAATGATGTAACACCAGTCTCTACAAGTCTATTTGCCACATGCAGTACATCATCAGCTTTTAAACCTTCCTCTCCAATACAATCATTGGAAAAATCTATACCATATGCACCATTCAGTTGTATATCAATGTAGCCAGGAGATAGAATCCTTCCTTTGCAATCAACAACTTCTATAACACTTGATATATCTTCATCATTTAATGACCCGTCCTTGTGTATAGCAGAAATAAGTCCATTCGATACATCTAATGATCCGGATAGTAGTGTACCATCTTGCTGAAGTATACGAGCATTAATTAGTCTTGTAATTTGCTTAGTGTTTGTTTTTGCAATGCTTTCATCTTCAATGCATTTCTGCTTTGATTGTACTATACAGTCATCAGTATCATCATCAGTTGTACTAGCTGTTAAACTAGTGACAGTTCTATGAAGAAGAGAGGCTGCTTTATTTTTGTTCATAACGTCGTTGTCAAGATCGGTGGTACGATTATGGCTCTCTACATCAATATCGCCGCCGTCAACGAGAGCTTCACCAGCCGACCGTTTCATACTTTATTGATATGAGTATATGCTTATTATATCAGCTATTCCTGACGCCGTATTCTATTTATATTGAATGCATGGTATGTAACAACAAAATGAGGGCACTTTGTGAATAAAAGGATACCACATTCATTAAATCATCTCTGCTAACTGCTACAAATGCTCCCTCTTGCTCGATATATGCAAACTTCTGTTTGGATATTTAAAGTCAGGCGGTAATATAAGATTATCAAAAGGATAAACAACTTCTCAAACATCAAACATCTCCCCTATTACCTATCTCCTTTCAATCAATCAGCAGTTCGGTGTATTCAAATCGTTTGACAAATAGAGTTTAGCAATGCAGTCAGAAGATAATAATACAATGTGTGTAGGGGGAGCAATAGTAGTCTTTGCAAAGTGTCCAGGCCCTAACAGTAAAACCCGACTATCGCCTCTCCTCGGTGCTGAAGGAGCATCATCTCTTGCACAAGCAATGTTATCTGACATATTAACATCATTAAGCAATCAACCACTATTAAAGAATACACTTAAAGTATTATGTTATGCACCAAAGTCGGGTGAAGCACAAATGATATCAATATTACAATCGTTAAATCTACCATATCCTTTGATATATGATGATATATATGTCGATATTGATGAAGAACAATTTCAATTGTTGAATAATAGTAATACTTGGATATTAATGCCCATGAAATCTACATCTGATGATCTGACATCATCTTCGTTAGGTGATAAGCTCGAAGATGCGTTAGTGCGAACACGTCAATTGCTTGATACACGAGAAGATAGTAACAAATCAGTATTATTTCTAGGTATGGACTCGCCAGAATTACCATTGGAAGAGATTGTGCATGGATTGCAAGTAGCTTCTTCTTCTAATGATAATAACAAACAAGCAAAAGCTCATCTTTGTCCTGCAAATGACGGTGGGTACGGGTTACTTTCTTTACCTTACCGTGCTTCATCATTAAAGATATTTAAAGGAGTACGATGGAGTCATCCACTGACTGCTGTCAGTCAAATGAAGGCACTTACTGATAATAATGTAGATGTATCTATTGGGAAGTTAATGTTTGATATTGATGAGCCGAATGATGTCCAGGATTTGGCTAAGCGTCTTGTTGGGTCTAATGATGATGATAGTAAGATAATAGAGGAGGAAACTGATGATGTGCTGACTAGTTATACACATGGGATCGGCTCTACTGATAACATCCAACAGAGCTTTCCCCATCATACAAAGAATCAGCTCATTGATTTGGGTATAATACAAATACATGATGACAAACATGTTGTCAAAGTTGACAATGATAGAGAAAAGGAAGAGGGAGATATTGATGAATCTACAAAAGTTGTATCACTTCAAGGTCAGTTACGGCAAGCAGAGCATCGTGCAACAGTACTAAGCGATCGACTTAAGATTGTGAAAGAGTCCGGTTCAAGCGTAATCCAATCACTGAATGAAGAGTTGGAAGACGTTGCACAGCATAGTGCAAAAGTTGAAGCGGCAATGATAAAGGAGTTGTCTTCATTAGATTCCAAGAGGAGGGCGGAGAGGTCTGACTACCAGAAGAGGATAAGCGAGTGGATATCACTCGCTAATAATCAAAAAGAGGATATTGATGAGTATGAAAGGAAGATAGAGTCTTTACTAAGCACTGTACTTATGATGGGCGATGATGCAGGTAGTGATGTATAAAAGCATCTAATCAAAATTAAGGGCATATGTCTATGCAAAATTGGTCAAAATTGTATGTTCAGTCTTTCTTTCGGAATAAGCTGGATAATCTTTTCTTCTTCTGAACCTTGTTATTTGGTGGTATGTTGGCTGGTGGGGCATTAAAATCAAATGTATCTTGTGAAGTGTATACTTGATGACCTGCAGGATGAGAGAGCCATTGCTGTGCAGCCACATCGTTGGCTAGGTCCTCTACACTTTTGATGATGTCCTCTACTTTCATTCTATCACTTGGTTTCTCAGCCCAACAGCTTTCGATCAACTCTTTGACAGATGTTGGTGTAGCATCGGGGAACGGTGGTCTCTTACCTTCAATGGCAACAGCAGCGGCAGCTTCTATTTGACTCTTTGATGCAAAAGGTTTCTCTCTTGTAATTATCTCCCACAGCACCAAACCAAATGAGAATATATCCGCAGCATAATCATACTGTTCATGTCGAATCACTTCTGGTGCCATATACCTATATGTGCCTGTCTCGGCTGTTAGATTCTTATCATTCTGTGAAGTATTTTGCACCCTTACTGCTAGCCCAAAATCAGTAAGCTTGGCTACAAAAGACCCTGATGTTAGGTCTCCTGATATCAAGACGTTGCCTGGCTTGATATCTCTATGTAAAAAATCAAGCTTGTGAAGATAATACAAGGCATTGGCCACACCAGATGAAACGGTGGTAAAGAAGTTTGGAGGTGTGTTATGTACAAGGGCTTCGCTTAGATCTCCACCACTGCAGTATTCCAAAACTAAACAATATGTCACTGGTGACGGGTTATATATAGCACCGAAGAAGCGGATAATGTTTGTGTGATGCAATTTCTTCAACGAGGACAGCTCTGCTTGCCATCCTTCTAGGCCCATGTCGGATGTAGCGGCCACCTTTACTGCAACTTCTTGATTGCAATATGTCCCTTGATATGTTGTACCAGCTGAGCCTCTTCCGACTGAACATTATTGTTCAGGGATAGTACAATACGAACGTTAATATGTTAGTATCGAATCCATATCATGTGAACAAAACAAACAGAGCATATACAACTTACTTCTCTTGTGGAACTGTACATCATATAGACTGATCTCCCACTCTCTTTCAATATCTTTTGACTTGGAAGGTGATAAAGTTGGAGTATTCGTTTTTGGTGTGTCAGTTGCAAGTGATAGAAGATCCAGATCTTCATATGTACCCTCACAATTCTCCAACTCCTCCAAAAGAAACAACTCCATCGAGTGCAGCTTATCCATGTATGTGGTAATACTGTGAAGAGGTAAGTTGACGATGAGATGTGCATATCATGTGATCAGTGCATAAGAATATGCGACATATTAAACTTACCCAACCCAAAACTCTCCCATAGACATAGCCCTTTGAAACATTTCAATATCAAAATCCTTTGTCACATGATCTTGGACGGCTCGCATTGTATCACTTGGCGATATTGCCTCTTGGACAAGTCTAAATAAAGTAGAATGATTGTCATCTTTTATCTTTGGTTCAGTTTCTGAAGTATCTAAGATAGAACTACTACCTTCACCAACATCTAGATCAAGACCAAAGCAATTCAAGTCTGAGAGTATTTGGTATTGATTCTCAACAATCATGACAAGATCATTCACAATAAGATTAAGACGTGTACCAGTATTTGAAGTATTTGCCATTAAACCAGTCAATGTAGCCCTCTCCATACCAAGCGCCTCCTTTAGTTTGACAAAGGAAAAGACGAGATCCAATATGTTTAGTGCAATCTTTGAGTTCCTCCTGGACTCATTCTCAATCTGTGAATTAATTTTCAGCTGTATATCCTTCCTTCTTTTATAAACTTCATCAACCACAAAGACTTGTATTATACTCTGTAGAAATGAATTGTACTCCATCAATATATCATGAAAGAATAAGTTGTTTTGATCTTCGTTCCAATTCCAATATTCACCATTCTCCTTCTCCTCCTCCCCATTATCTCCTACCCCACCATCAACTAGTTGTCGTATTCTGTGTAGAGTAGCTGCCAGCTCAAACCCACCATAATCGTTATTCTCGTTCGTACAGAACTTAATCCATTGTTCACTCTTATAGAAGAATGATATTGCCGAGTTCGATGCAGTTCGTGCTGCTCTAAGTTTAATTTTATATGAGTATTCTTTGTCTGTCTCATCTACAGATGTGTCATCACTAGCTGGGCTTGTATTCCGTCCTCCAACGAGCGCACATGACGCACCACGTTCTTAAAAGTATAACATATAATATGATGAGTATAAGAGATGTATATTAGAAATACCAGATCAGTAGTTGAGTACATAGCGATGTACCCAACATCAGCAAATTTCACAACCTATCACTATCACATACCTTTTTGAAGACAGTGAATTAGGCGTAGAACAACTGTCAATGAAGCCGACGTCATTTATATACAATCTTTCAAATGATCAATACAAGTGTGAGTGATTGTATGAGATATCATAGGGCGTGGTCATGATCGGCATTTGTTGCAATAGTGACATCGATTCAAGAAGTAAGTTGCAGGATACCACGGGGGGAGTAAAGTGAAAAGATACCTTTGCAACTTTGCATTGTTTAATCTCCTCCTACGATATTACCGCAAACTCCTATCAATATAATAGTAATTCAGTATTAGACCACTCCTCTAAACCTTTATTGTATCATATATCTTCATCGGTGACTGTTGTTGTTGGATTTCAGCCTTCAGCTTCGGATCTTCACATCATACCAAAAACATAAGAATGCCACCAAAAGTAAGAGGTAAATTTCTATCAGCTCCATCACAATCACAATCGTCTAATACCTCCAATGATACTCCATCATCATCGCAAACACGGGGTAAATTTCTAGGTAAAAAGCCAGTATCACCCGGTGGTGGTCTAAACACTGCATCAAGTTATTCAATTGGAGGCAATGGAGATACCGTAGAAAGTACCACACAACTCAAAGATCATATACACAACTCGAAAATTGCAGCAGCTGCGCGTCGTAAAGCAATAGCCGGTCAAAGACAATTAGTATTGGATGATTTAAATGAAGCAGAGAATATAGTATTATCATTATTAGAATGTGCATCAGATGTATCAAGTGCTCTATCCGAGATGACTACAGCAAAATCAAAGAATGGAAAGAAAGATGAAAGTAGTAGTGATGCAGCAGAGAAAACAGGAGAGAAATCATTTGAGGATTTAACAGCTGAAGTACGTTCTAATGGAGTGGGATATTTGGCGGGTGTTAAGAAGTTGCATAAACTGTTAGCACCGCATTCATCTTTAGTGAAATCATATAAAAATCATGATCGCAGGGAATCATCATCTACTGGAGAAAGTGACAAACAACAAAGTTTGGCTATCACGAGTGCAGCTGGTGGAACAAATAGTACATCTAGTAAGCTTGTAGAAGAGGCAACATCCAATATGTATGCGGTTAGAGTTAAGAAAAGACTTGCAATGGAGAAGAGTGAGATATTGCAAGAAATGATACGATTAGAACAGCTAGAAGAAGAAGATTGCAGTGAAACACAACAGAGTGGGGGTATTGAAGAGAAAGATAGAGTGGATTCAGAGAAGGTTCGTCCAAAAAGAAAACGTAAATGATCGACACCAAAATACATAAATCTGGTTTATTTGAGAGTTATATAATTTATATTCATTCCTCTTGTTTCGTCTTCTTCCTTTTCATCATGAGCTGAATATCCCTGACCTTTTCTTCTAACAAAGTTGATAATGCATCCAGTTCTTCGGTCTCGTCGTTTGTGTTTTTGATTGTATCATCTATCTGCCGGCCAATATCATCCACAACACTCCAATTCGCACTTTCATCATACTCGACAGTGACCCTATTTCCACTCTGGAACATTTCAAACTTGGGTCTCCCTCCCCCTGGCTCTTTTGTGTGTGGAAAATTAGCGGCAGCATAAATGTTCATGGCTCCTAAACTACTTTTATTTTCTGT
>Ga0214481_100731_pt1 | contig 15846 bp, 13 predicted proteins | sample M1_20Mar14CPVII9_4_FD_165057 | JGI IMG/M metagenome (GOLD analysis project Ga0214481, IMG submission 165057) | Marine eukaryotic communities from Monterey Bay, California, United States - M1_20Mar14CPVII9sort6BwellG10 | ecosystem: Environmental > Aquatic > Marine > Unclassified | place: USA...
GTCATTAGGATAGCTTTCTTTGTTGTCTCCTTCTATCCATAGTTTAAAAGGTGGTACCTCTTCTAACCGATGATAATTGTCTGATGCTCTGCAAATCTGGCCTCCCAAACCTATTACCCTCTTAACCCTAAACTCTGATGTCGGATATTTACTTGCATCTGGTGCTTTGAATACAATAACTGATCCCAATTCATGTATTGTTGGTGGTTTCAAGAAAGTTTTGGCTATTATTGTATCTCCTAAAGGTACCCCAGATGAAGCATCTAATGCCAGTACCTTTAGAGCGTTTTGATGAACGTGTTCTTCTTCATATGAGTTTGCTACTGATGTCCACTTTCTCCATAATCTATCTGGATATACATCACTTTTTCTAACTAATAATATATCACCATGTAACAGAGATGGCTCCATGGATGATCCCTCAACACGATACAGTGAATAGAAGTTATCTCTAACATAAATAATTGGAGGTAATGTTAATATAGTGTTGGTGATGTATCTTCGAAGCTGTGAGCTGCTCATATTAGTATGGATGTTAGAGTATATGTGATGTGTATAAACTTATTCACTATCCGATGTTGTATGTAGATGAGAAAAGAAGTTAGGTAGAGTATTGCAGAGAGATTGTAGTGTGTAGGTATTTATTATCAACAAAAAGAGTGCGAAAGATAGTCCCTATGTCGTCCGCTTCAAGACTACAATCCCATTGACTATCAATCAAAAATCACCCATACTGGATAAAGTGATATATAACCAATATGCCAAGTACATGATATCACAATCACAAACTTCAAATAGTACATAATTTTTTTGTAATAATTACTTTGGACTCCCTATTAAAAAGTGCTCCATCTATTTGGTGAGGATTTCTTAATATAGGTGAAATAAAGAGCGTGTTATATATATACATATACATTAAAGTCCCAGCCTATATAAACTTTAGATTGGTTTAATTTATATTAAGTCGTTTACCTAAAAAGTTAGCCCGGTGCAGTGCCATTAGTCAGCTTAGGTATCTTTATATAACACAAAAGAAGGTGCACATGCTATTATATACATAATAGACACTGCACCTATCACATAACATACACAACATAAAGACAGTATAAAACCATGAAGATATGTGCAGCATGTTGCAATGAATTGCCACAATCTAGCTTCAGTAAGAAACAATGGAAGTTGAAACAGTACGAGAGAAGATGTACCGATTGTATTAATGCCAATCGAGAGTTGCAATTGAAACCACCACCTAAAACTACCAACAAAGAAGAGGATCACAAACCAACATGTTATATTTGTTTAGATGATGGACCAGATGAATTGGGTGGAGAAATTATGAGAGACTGCTCATGTCGTGGAGGGTCTGGGTATGTGCACCTATCATGTGCTGCAACTTATGCCAATGCCGAACAAAAATACATTAATTCCGCTGGCAAGAAATTGAAAGAGAATCCTTTTAAGACATGCCCGAATTGTCACCAATACTATATGAACGACTTGTCGATTGATATGGCAAAGAAATATGTTTCCTTTATTGAGAAGACTTACCCACACAATCACACTTTGATTTTGTCTGCACATGTCGGAAGGCTTGAATCATTAAGAGTGGAATTCTGTAGATACCAGACATTTTCTGTCATTTCTGGAAGAGACTTTTGATTGGGCAATCAACTAGATAAGCAATATATGCAATAGGGCTAAAAAATTATTTCTGCTGTGGTAGACCAAATTGCATCGGAGATCGATGTATTGATTTACGGTGTAGCACCCATTTGATAATCCAAGGTTGATTTTGCAATCAACTGGTGCCATTATGGATTTCTAGTATAGGCTATTTTGAGCCCTTTTTCCTTTTTTTGTCTGGTCTCTACAAAATTCCACTCTTAACAACCAAGATTCAGAGCCGCAGTCCAAGCCAAACTAAAGAGGCTGAGCAAGTTGCCAACTCTATTCTTCATAAAGTTAGGCAAATGAAATTGAAGCGTATTCCAGTAACTCACTCAGATCATGTTTATGAAGCGTATGCATACGAAATTCTTGGGTGTATGGCTACACGTAGGGTCACAATCCGGTATCCTACCCCCATTGTCAAATCTAAGCCCCCAGAGGAGGTATCCTAGGCGTAAATAGGCTTAATCGAATGCTCTCTTTGAGTTAGGAATGAATCTACAGTCCCCTTAATTTTTTATTTAAAAAAATTGTAAGTGATTTTGTTAGGGCTAGTTAGGGATTATCCTTAACCTGGGGAGAATTGTTCCAGCTGGCATACCTTTTACCCCCAAAATGGGTCATAAAATCACACGATGTTTAAAACTAAGTAAGGGCAACATGGTTTTGGACTCTACTCATCAAGGGCTTTCCAATGATGTATCAACCAACTTTCAACTCCATTGCAATTTTCAGATTTGACAACCGTAGGATCCTGACCCTACATGTAGCCGTATGACTTGGGAAGATTCAGATGGGGATAAAGGAAAGCTTCAGAAGGTACTAGGATATCTTGAGAAGAGTCTCGATGTTTCTAAAGCTAATAATTTTCCAAATGGATGCATTCGTGTTAGAGGATTTATTGAAGAAGTCAAATCCGAAATTAATGAATGTGATAGTGAGGAGAATTTAGTTTGCCAGAAACAAATTTACGAACAAACAAGTAAAGAGTTCGGTGAATCTTCACCAAATGCAATTCAAACTGGCTTGAAATATGCGGATACACTCAAGAGGCTCCATCAAGGGGTCAAGTCTGAACAGTTAGTTTACAAATTAAATGATATTAGTCATCGCAGCCACGGCGCCGATCATGTGATTACTAAAGCTGTCGGTTATAGAAAGGATAGTTACATGTGTCGTGCTGTATCTATAAGTGGCGATTATCAGTCTTCCCGGGCCCTTTCTTTCCGAGAGTATAATCAAGGTCCAGTGCGTGCATCACACTACCTTTTTATTGAATATGACGGCTGCTTTGAGAAATGCACCGTTAAGGATGGTCAAAAAACACTGTCTCTATCCACCGATAATATAATCTTTGCACTTGGAACTCCTGTTGTGTGCCATGATAAAAACTCAGATATTTCTACAGACCTCGGAGATAGAATATATTGCGAAGAGACAGAGTCCTATACAATTAGAAATGTGATCGGGGAAAATGGGGTACCAAGGCTTGGAGATATCAGATCGTGGAATATCGAAACTCAGTGCTACACCATCTACTGGGAAGATGAGAGTTTTGAGCCACGTATAGTACACCGTAGCAAAGTGATTGTTCCTAGCAGCTTCGGAAATGACTGCATCGTAATTCCTATACAGGCGGACATTTGTATGTATACAGGATAAACCGTTCTCTCCTAATATGAGTACATTTCAATTTATGAGTCTACCTAGAAACTAGACTCACCACCCAATAGATTGATCTGAATCTTCATGTATGATTTGGGCATTTCACCATTCCTCAAATTAGCCTGCATGAGGGATGATGAGCTTAAGCATACCCAACTGACTATCTCTTTCAGACCTCCACTTGGCAAACTCCTCATCAAGGCAGTAGCACAAGTTTAAGTTTTTATTGGATGTGAACATGGTGTGGCCATTCTAATACTTGTGTTATACATGAGTAACGACTCAATGTTTTATCATTTAAGGGAGAAGAGTGTATAAATAGACAGAAGTGGTCACTCTTATCGTTCTCCTTGCAAGAGTTTATGTTGCTAATCGAAAAGATGCATTCTATTTTCATTTCCACCATAACCTCCTCTTCCAACATTTTTGTACTTAAAAGAGCTAATACGAACTGGATGATACTACACAACTACACTCTAAGATGACATCATTGTTGAACGTCCTCTATTAGGTACAAACATTGATGATCCTCTCCTGCCCATTGTCTTTCGTCTAGGCATCGAGCCAATGGCAGAAGCTCGTTTGGCAATCTTATTATAATTGATCTCGGATCGATGTACAGGCATCAAAGAAGAGGTATCCTGATCACAACTCTCATCGTCGCTTGAGTGGAAGTCTAGTAGTCGAGGGACAAAGACTCGTGGAGCAGAAGCACTTCCACCAATGGGACGAGCTCCCATCATGCCCTCATCTGCCTCCTTGGAAATACTTTTCTTCTTCATGGTTTGATACTTGGAGATGATTTCATTTGTCCTTTCTTCGATGATTCCAAGGTAATGAAGAATGTTGTCCGTTGTGAGTGATACTCCACCTCCTTCCTCCTCTTCAAACTTGCAATCTAATCTAATGAGGAGCAGCTATATTGTGATTGAATGGTGATGAGTAGCTGAATACGATCTGATAACGCACGAACATGACAAGCAATACATTCTCTCACCTTGATTTCATCCTTAACCTCATCAAGTATCTTTTGATAACTATTGCATTTCAACCCGTAGGCTTCAGTCTGTTCATCTACAGACTTAATCTCATTCTCCAGCTTGACAATCTCTTCCTTATGTCCATCCTTATCATTATTCAATCGTTCCTTATACCTCAACTCTTCCTCATGTAAAGCTTGTATCTCCTCCTCGAGACGTTCAATCTCTCCCGCTTGTTCATTGGAGTAACGGAAGAGTGAAAAGTTGTGCTCCTCATTGTCAATAAATGACTTTACCAACTCATCAACGTCAGAGATACCCGTTGCGGATGATATTTGATGGAATACATTCTCATAATTCTCTAGTTTCTCCTTCCGTTGTTGGGCATACTCCTCCTCGGCACGTGCAATCTCATTTGCTCGGATAGTTTCCCTACGCTGGGCGGCCTTCCTTTCCTCTTCAATTGGATCAACAGCCTTGGCTGTTTGATTCCGCTTCGTTGAACTGAGTAACTGTTCGTTAATCATTTCAAGTTCTTCACTTAAATCACTAATCTGTTGATGATATGCATCCTCCTCCTTCCGATTGAGACGTTCAATGGCAGCAATTTCAAGCTGTGCTTTATCTCGTTGTTCATATGATTGATTCGACTGTTCAATCACTATTGCCATTTGTTTCTTCTTTTCTCTTAAGTCCTTTTAATTATAGTGTGGTTGAAGAGTAAGAGGTCGTGTTAGAATAGGCGATGATATAAGTGCAAAGCGGCAACAAACAAGCAACTCAACAAAACAACACAATGTACCTTTTCAACCTTCTTGTAAACCTTCTCAAACGTCACCCTCTCACCTCTCAATCCATCAATCTCTTCACGTAACTTCTTATTTCGTGAAACACACTTATTAAACTTAACAAGTGCCTGATCTAACTTATTCTCAAGTAAACGTATCTGTTTCTCAACAACCTTTTGATTATTCGCGGCGGCATTCACTCCTCCCATACGTCTCCTTGCATTCCATATCTCATCACGTAATGTTGTTATTTCTTTCGTCATTACTGTTGATTTATGTTTCTCGGTATCAACTAATGTTGTGTATTTATCTAATTCTTTATATAATCGATCTAATTGGGATTGTTCAAAGGCATTAATTGGACGTGACATATTCCTTGTTTGTAACCTTGCCACGTCTGTTTTGAGTGTTTCATTCTCGGCACGTAGTTTGTCAAGCGTCTGTTGTTGCCTTCGTAGTATCTATATGTATGTGTTGTAGTATTTGTAGTGATGTGTGAGTTAATGATGTTGTGAATGTAGATTGAGTTAATGATGTTGTGTAATGAAGAGCATTGTGCAGTTGCTGTTATAAGTAAAAAACAAACGTACCATATCACTTTCGTGTGCAAAAGCATTACGATTGGCTTGCATATTACGATACTCCTTTCGAAGTATTTCAAGATCTTCATTGGTAGCACCATGACTGTTGCCACCATCTTTGTCCTTGCCTTTCTTCATCTTTGATTATTTAGTTGAACGATGAATGTTGCTGAATGTTTATTCTTTTTGTTGGTGAGTGAGCGATGAGACGTTGTTTTCTCTTTTCATATTTTTTTCATAATAAAAATATCCCGCCCCTTAAAATGTATACCCTATGCATATGTGTAATAATGATATATAATATTATGACATGCTTGGTAAATAATAACCTGCTGTATCTAGCTCTTGGAATGGTATTTAATAATCTCATCTCTCTTTCTATTTTTTTTACACATACACACACATAACTAACTAACAAACACTGCAGCCTAATATTATTAATAATGAATTACTTAGTATCATCTTGAAACATCCATTCATCCTTGGCAATTTCATCTTTCAATGAACGTAACCTATCAAGTTTCTGTTGTAATAATTCCTTTTTGTTTGTTTCTGTTGTACTTTGATGCGTCTTCTCTTCGTTTAGTTGTGTTGAGCGCATTTCTAATTATTGTTACAATTGTTTATGATGATATTGAATGATAATATATATGTTAATATGAATATTCCATAACATAATAATATCACCATAAAAACATTCAAACAAGAGTTAAGTGCACTCTACTACACAAAACTTACCTAACTCCTCATCCTTGGAATCATTCACTCCTGCCGGCGATACTGACGCCTCACGGGTAGTAGTACGTTCAAACGATGGCATTTTGGTTGGCGGTATTCAACGCTGATATGCTATTGCAATTGTTGCAACAAGGAGAGTATGAGATTGTTAGTATTAGTTAAGTGTAAGTGTACTCATGCATATTCATGTAGTTGGGAGTCTTTAATAAATGGACAACTTAATGAATGGACAGAGAGATGCAGTAGTTAATACAATACTCGCTTCGTGTTTATTGATCTTTGCTCGCTCCAATACTCCTGGTCTCAGTGCAGATAGTATTTACAGTAAACGGCAGTTTATGTTTACTCAACTTAAATTGGCTCTTTACACAAGGCAGGGCAAACTCTCATACTACTTCCACTTTTGATACATGTTGCCGTCTCAAGATCTTCGGGATATGTAAAGTTATGAACAGCGACTAAACTGGGGTTGTTACCACCAGTTTCATCAACAGCTACATAAGCCAAACCACGTTCTTTATCAAGTGTAAGTCCTTCCTTATCATATTCCGATGGCATGTCATATGTTGCCAATGTACAATCATTCCGTTCTGGATCGATAACAACAATTTTACCAGTCTCGCCATAGAATGACCATAGATATCGACCATCATAACTTGATGCACTAAGATCGTCAATGCCCAGTCCTCCATCATGACAACGTCCGTTACCTGTACCATCTGAACTAACTTCGTATAGCTTGCCTGTGTCTTGCAAACCAGCATAAAACTGTGCTGGATTGGTAGTACCTTCCTTCCATGTAAGACTTTCAATACCATTCGAGTCTGTCAAGCATGGTAATGCCCAATACAACGATGTCGAATCTATTACATCTATGGAACATGTACCAAGAGTTGCATCATATGTATACTTGATCTTGAATAGATACGGTTCCTCATCCTTGCTTCCCTCATGGACTATATACGCCTGCATATTGTTTGGAGACCAATCGTTATGATCAATTGCAACACCCTCAAAGTCGGTCATGTCATCAATATCATCATTCTTATCTAAATCAACCATACAATGTCCTGATTTATAATCAAGTAGGTTTAAGAAGAAGACCTTGCCATTGTCAGAAACAACTATGAGGTGTGAACCATCGGGTGAAAGCTCAGCACCTGATGCTTCATTCGATCTTTCATCACGAAGGAATTCCTCAGCAATGAAACTATAAAATGTGAATGGATTTGTAGGTAGCAGTGTTGGTCTTGGAGTTGGACGGTTAGTTGGTGATACACTTAAGCTTGGTGAAGTCGATTGTAATGTGGATGGTTGTACTGTTGGCTTGGATGTTGGTACCTCTGTAGCTGGAATAAGAAGTGCCAAGGCTGGAGATGAGATCTCATCTTCATCTATCGTAGTGGTAGATAGAGATGGATCTACTGGTGATACAGTAGTTGATGATACAGAAGTTTCACCTGTCTCTTGATCCACATTCACACTATCAAGCTCACTCAAGTTCGATGTATTCCCATTCTCATCAACGTTGTTATTGTCACTACTACCATTGCCTCGAGTTCCCAATACAATCCCCATTACTAAAATGAGACCCAATACAATCTTGACAACCAAACATTTATCAAATCCACCAAACACTGTCTTATACTTCTTACATCTATGCTGTTGTTGTTGTGCATCATTATCAAGATTGTTATCATACCAAACCTCCGATGATTGTGACCCGGCACTATACATTTCAGTAGGTGATGGTGGTTGTGATTCAATGTTATTATTGCCATTGCAGTAATTCACTCCATTGTTAGTCTGTTGTTTCTCCAATTGATCATTACTACTACTCTCTTGCATCCGTTTTATGAATATAGATCGAATAAACTCGGATCTAATTTCATTTTCATTGTCTTTGGTAGGAGAACTTCTTGCCAGAGGAGTGGCCTCTTCTATAATAACAGATGATGGAGATACAGCAGTATTAACTGCTGCTTCTTCATCATCTGCATAACTCGTCATCTCCATTGGCACGGGCATGATCTCCGTAGTCTTGGAATCATCTACTCCCTCGGCCGCTACTAGAGTCTCAGTGTCGGTTTGAGTTAGTGTAGTAGGAGATAGAACAGCTTCTTCTTGAACATTTGCATTTTCAACAAAGTCATCTTTGATAACTTCTTCTTCTGTGTCTCCCAACTCAGCATCTGCCGCCGCTTGTATCACTTCCTCCTCATTATTAACAGCAGTAAGATCTTCGTTATTGGTATCTAAATCTTGTAAATCCTCTTTTTGAACTGCAGCCGTCTGAACAGCAATACTATTTGCAGCAGTCTCGCCTTCTACTTCGCCGTCTTGTTCTTTAGCTGCTTCTTCTTCTATCTTCTCCTCTATCTCCTCTTCTTCAATAACAACATCCATAGCATCATCATGATCATTATCAAGCTGGTCATATTCATCCTCTGTTAAATTTTCAACATCCTCTTCTTCGCCTACTTCATCTGCCACATCTGCCACTGCCGGCGCCGCTGATGATTGAGCACTATCATTATTATTATTAGACTGCTGACTTTGATTGAATTTATTAATTAATTGTTTAATTGGAGATGATGGTGCTTCTTCTATTTGTGGTTGTGGCTGTGGTGTACCGTCTGCTGTAGTAGGTTCACCTAACAATTCTTTGTCATTTGTGGACGGTGCATTATTTGATATGTTATCATTATTTGACGGCGGTGTATCCTCTTCTTCTTTTGTAGCTACTATGTCTGTAGCATCACTGTTATCAGCTGTAGCATCACTGTTATCAGTGGTAGTATTATCAGTGGTGGTATTAGCAGGCGAATCATTCATAACAGCACCCTGAGTATCAGGCGGAGATGATGCATCTACCACCTCATTTGTCATTTCTTTTTCTTTATTACTCATTGTGTTGCAATGTTATTATTGTACTTGGCAATAACTCTCCTATCAACTATGCCGCGTCCGTCACTTCACTCTCTAAGGCTTAATAATCATTAATGAACTGGCATCATATTCACAAATTCAAATACTATAATGCCAAAGCGCCACCTCTTATTATCCAATGAAAATCACTCTTGTAAAGTAAAAATGAGATTCACTTACTTTCTTGCTCTCGATTGATAAGGATACAATTGATATGATACAACAACACAGTACACCCTCTCTCTATGATCTACTCACCATGCTTATAAATATAATGGTAGGAAGTTTATAAATATATTAATTTGTAGTAGTGTTGAATCATTTATAATGCCTTTTCAATTGGTGGTGGTGAGGATACCAAAGGATACCATTATGAGAGTGCACGCATCCAATAGTGGTGTTGGAAGTTGGAGTGTTGTGTATGTGGCTCTGTGGGTTAGTGAACGAATACACTCTTCTATACTAAACGAAGTCTATACTCAGTGTACTTTTAGTGGCGCTGTACAAATACCTTAGATACATACAGTTAATCTCTGTATACCTTATATCCAGAAAACTCTATCTTTACTCCTCTCATCGTCATCTCTCACTCTTGTCATGTTGTACTAGTCACCGCATCTAAATACTCATCACCACATCTAAATACTCGTTCCTAGAAAGTGCCCTGCAAACCAAGCATTAGAGGCTTCTTCTGTATTCTCAAGCGGACGTAATCTCCTTCGCCTATATCTTTCCCACCAAGCTGGATAAGAGTACCATCGTCAGGAGGGTTGTTGCGATTATCTATATAACATCCTTCCTCTGAGTAAATACCTTTCTCTGGTTCGATTGCTTCATCAAAGGTTCCTGTGTCCACCTCTCCTGATGCTGATACAGCTGCTTCTTTTGAGATGTAAACACCAATAACTTTACCATCCTCTGTGTACCCCCTTCCCCATCCGTGATTGTGTTCGTCAAGTATCAAAACATATATATGAGTGGGACAGCTCAGATTACTCCTCTCCTGATCTGATATATCTGATACTTCTATCATCTTGGGTTTTGCTTTTAAATGTTCAGCTTTTGCTAACAGTTCTTCCCCGTTATGTTTGCAACGGACCCTCCAACTCCCCGAATCACTGTCAAACTCTACCAAACGCCCAGTTTTGCCATTGAGACTAATATCTGTTTTGAGATTTTGAAACATTACTATATTCCTTGGCTTCAGAGGGAGGGATGCGGCTACTTTCTTATCAGGCAACATGTCGTTAACATTATTAGCATCATCAATTCGCGTTAAATTTTCGGCTTTTGCTAATAGCAATTCACCGTCATGACTACAACGAACCCTCCAACTCCTCTCATTACTATCGAACTCAACGACACGTCCAGTTTTGCCATTGAGACTAATATCTGTTTTGAGATTTTGAAACATTACTATATTCCCAGGTTCGAAAACAGGTAGCCATTGCGCCCCCTCAATGATCCTCTTCTTGTTAGTCTCCATGAGCTTGTTGTTGTTCTGATATATTATTGATCTTTATTGATGTATATTATGTTCTTTAATGAATTGCAATTGCAAGAGAAAGAATGCTGTTAGTGTGCACTACCTAAATGACCCAAAAGGCAAGTAACATTGATGTTGCCATATCTGGAGTGACGCTGGACGCTTCTGTTTTATATAGCAGTATATAGCTAACAAGCTAATACACTATTCAACCATATTATATTGATTAGGAATTATGGTAGTTACTTGACAATCTACAATTTACAATATCTTAATATCTATCTATCGTCTAAGACTAGACGGAATCTATGGAGAACAAACCGTTCTACATAAACCTCCACAAGTGGTGACTCTGTACTGGAGATCAACTTTGACATAAGAAGAGCATTATCTGCACACACAGATTAGATAAATAAGTAGATGCGTGGCGTGTACTGTTACTTGTTCGATGTTGTGTGATATCTAAGCTCTGTATGGGTCAGAGAACGAGTAACTCTTCTATTAAGAGAAGAATATATAATTGTACTTTTCAGTGGCGTTGTACAAGAAAGCTATGTTTCATCTATATCAACAATCTCGACTTCATTGTCATGCAATATTTCATAATGTTAGTAGACAGTGGCGGCGTAGTATAGTAACATCATCCTTTCCACCACCACCAAATGATGAACCTTTTGAGAGACCCGAAACTATTGTTTTATGTGAAAGTTCATTATATAACAAAAACTTATCATGGAAGGAATATGCATCATCATTCTTCCCAATGAATGGATTACACTTTTCATCTATTGATATTATGAGATCATCATCATCATTGCAACAGACATATGATGATTCTACTTCTCCGACATCCATAATACAATCGTTGGAACATAATTTACATACAGATATATCAAATCTTTATGGTGAGATAGCTACATCATCAGCACATGTTGTTTTGGTTGCCAGAGGTCCTCTCCAATGTCTTGTTGCTCAATACTTTTTAGAAAGGTAAGAGATATATAGATGATGTCATTTGGATTCGTTTATACACAAAATCTAACATGCTCATAATATGATAAATTTACCAACTGTATAGCCTACCATTAGCTGGATTGATCTTAGTGGATCCATTGATACTTCCTGATGATGGGAGATTAGAAGGAGTAGAACAGCACAAAGTATCAAATCGTTGGAAACCATCCTTGTTAGAATTACAATCCATGTTAGAGAAGACTAATGGCTTATACAAGTCATCTGATCAGCAACGACAACCACTGCAATCCCCTGACGACTTGAACAAATTAGAATCGTCACTGTTGAATTCATTAGTACAAACAAAAGAAGAATGTCCAAGAAAACTTAAACTTGAATCTGGATCAATACCTCTATTAGTAATGTATACTGGAGATCATTCTTATCATGATCACTATAGAATATGTGCAGAGAGAACAGCGGCGTTTCACACATGTGCAGGCCAGGGTGATTACTTCGATCAAGTATCAGTATTAAAGGCTCCAATAGAACATGAGGATAGTATGAAGTTGATATATGATTGGTATGATGAAGTAGTAGCCTAATTTTGTTCAAGAGATCCTTGATACCTAGGTATATAAACACTTTTTCTAATCTAATTTACTTTTTCATACATTGTACAAATCCATATCATATATACATATTAAGCTGTGGCAACATCGTTAATATGATCCTGGTTTGATACCACAACTGGATACCCGCCTGCCGTCGTCACTCCACAATCTTTATCTCCCATTCGAATCTTAAAGTATCCCTGGTCTCCCCATAAATCACTAAAGATGACAAGTCAAAATAATGTTTTAGACAACTATGTGATAATCACACACAATGAAAGGAAAGAAACTTACCTCCACGAGTTTCTAACAATCCAGTGTTCACCAAGATTACCATTAGGCAACATATCAGTCCCCCATCCTAAGACAGTAATTGCATGATCAAGGTGGCTTGCATCATTTGCAGAACAACTCTCCACATCTAAGACACCACTGCTATAGTACATTGCTTCATCCACAACATTAACAGCAATGGACAAAGGTCCTTGAGTATACAGGGCATGCTTGAAGGCAATTTCATCACGAGCTGGCACTACGACCCAATCTGTTAGTTGCACCATATTAGATGGTGATGTAAACGAAGCAAGGTCATTAAATGAATTGCCGCTCATCATACCCATATCTTGCAGAATATCAACATAGCATCCACCATCGACAGACAAGTAGCCTCCATATGCTTCACGAGTGGGTATCATGCCTCCGAATCTTTCAATCATCTGCTTGGCAGCCCAGCCGGAATCGCCACCGTCGCATCCATGTGTGCCTTCTGACCACGAGCAATCATTGATAAACTGCTCGGGTAACACAACGGTTTGTCCGTGTTTAATAAACCAATGACTTTCTAATGCTGAGACAAAAGAGAATGCCCAACAACTACCGCAGAACCCTTGGTCTTTGATTGCACCAACTGATCCAGGTAGATGTTCTCTCCAATCAAAGGTCGCAGGTAGAGAAGACGGGTTAAAATCTTGGGGTACTTGATGTGTAGTAAAGGGCTTTGCAGCCTCACCCGGTTGATCACTAAGAAAACTAGATGACTTTCGTAACCCATTCGTCTCCTTGCTACCAAGTTCAAGGTGAGGAGGAGGGATATGCCCACCACGGAATGACATAACTTCCTTAACATTCAGATCCATAAACTCATTCGATACAAACGTTGTCTTACCCTCGTGTTCTTCATTCCATCTCTTAATATTGTTTGAATTCATTTCGTGGATTGACTTTCGCTTTTCATACTCGGGTGAATCACGAGGGTAGTGCTTGTTATGACTTGCTAGGTATATGTCAAACTGAGATGGTTCTGTAAGCGGCGATGATGATGTTGACATCCTCTCTTTGCCAGACGATGAGGAGAAGAACATGCCAAGTCGATTCGCCCCTTTCAACATTCTATAACTGTCTTTATCATCATCGAGTAGATATGAAAGCTGTCCACTACTACAGTCCTTTTTATAACTCAAATCAAAATAATTTTTCCATAATTCTCTCTCCTGAGAACTATCAATTGGTTCATAAGAAAGATATCTTATAACCCAGTTCTCCGTATGTGCATTAATTATCTGGTACCTACTAAGCATAGTCCACTTGATTGGACGCGATGGTATACCTCCTACACTATTTCCAGGTGTACCCCCATCTACTGAAGACGAAGAAGATAATGATTCTTCGTATGTGAATTGATACCAATCATTCGTTGGCATACCCTGGTGATCTTCATAGGATGCATCTGGTTGTGAATATTCCGTTGTTGCATTGTAGGTACCGTGTGTTGATTCGAGGGATGCTACTCGATAGGGTACTCCTGGCTGTTGAGTAATTGAGTATGTTAGTGTTAGAAGAAACACAAAACAAACATGATGCAATCCAACACTCAACAAACAAAAGATATCCCACGCCCTTGACACGAAATGTATTGTACTTTTGAGTAAAAAGAGAACAACACTAAAGGTCATATGCATATGTTGGATATCAAAATTACACGTAACTCATTTGTTCAACGAGGTAAGGCATACATTTGATAATATCCATTACATCCATAATAAAGAGACAGTGGTGCAAAGTAAACTGCAATATTCCATGGCTGTCTGGACCCAACACTCTATTGATGTAAAAGAGTGAGAGCAATTTGACCTTGGTTTGGAAACCAACTCCATCCATTAAAAAAAAATCTCTAAAGTGTGTATTGTACATCAACCTACCTCACTAGTAACTAATTTTCCCAATGTATAATGCTTCATCTGTTCTACTGTAGGGAAGAAATTTAGATAACCAACCTTATCAGTTGAATTCCCACCAGTTGGGAAACAAACTCGTCTATTTGGATCATGCACTCTTTCGGCAGTACGTCGTTTGCCAGTGTATGGATTATCAATTACCTTATATGTCTGTCCATTAACATTATAGTCAATTTGCTTATCACTATAATATGATATACGTTGTTGATATGTTTTAGTTTGTGGATTGAATATCGTTATAACAGAGACTGGTATAGAGTAGCCTGGTGTTTTGACATTTTGCTTTGCTTTAGAGGTATCATCATCAAACTTTGTATTTGGTTTTGCATCTTTATTATTAGTGATGTCTTCAAAGTTGGGTGAGCCAGCACTACCGCCATTTACATCAAGTATTGCCGTGATACGATAGTTTACATTAGTTCCGAATTGGTACCAAGCAGAAATTGATTGCTGATTGTTCTCTGGAGAATTTGATTGCTGATTGTTATCTGGTTTATCAGATGGATTCGGTGGCGGCGGTATCACCCAGTATGAGTTACCAACTGCTTCTACCACTAAAGTAGTTGAACAACACAGGGATAGATAATATAAAAGGATAGGGATATAACAACTTGACAACATATTGTACCTATCACAAAAGAGTTCTGTTTTGATAAGCGATGTGCGCTGGTACAATTCCTACGTAGCGTATCTTACGTACAGGAAAATGTAGCTTGAGCCTTTTGTGGTATCCAATTTTAGTATGAATTCTCTTAGTACTGCCTCAATATTGACGGCGCCGATCGACTATGATGCAGGCAATAGACGCCGTCGTTCATTGCACCATTAGATCCTCCGTCGAATGTAGTATAAGTGGGGTGGCGGCGGCTGTTTCATACGACATTTAGTTATTGCAATAGACAAAAAATAATATCACCACTTAATACACATCTTCACCACCATCAGCCTTCAATCTATCAATATTAAGAGGTGTTAAAGCTATACATCACAATATCAACACTTCCTATATATAATATATCATGTCAGAACCGAGTAACAAGAAGCAGAAGAATGTCCACAGGACTGAATATAAAACAAAATGCAAGTGATGAGTATTGGCGAGGCAGGGAAGGACTTATCTATCCTCCATATCACGCCCGAGTTCCTCGAAGCAACATGCCCACAGCAATATAAAGATGAGGGTTTGGAAAAATGCTGTGGTGTACCCGAT
>Ga0214481_100732_pt1 | contig 15835 bp, 10 predicted proteins | sample M1_20Mar14CPVII9_4_FD_165057 | JGI IMG/M metagenome (GOLD analysis project Ga0214481, IMG submission 165057) | Marine eukaryotic communities from Monterey Bay, California, United States - M1_20Mar14CPVII9sort6BwellG10 | ecosystem: Environmental > Aquatic > Marine > Unclassified | place: USA...
CCAATGCTTCTGTCGTTGAGGTAGCTATATCACTTGACACATCAGAGGCAGAAGATACAGCATCACTCACATCTGATGTGCTTGCTGTTAATACTTCAGTAATCGAGTCAGAAGTATGCACTGTGTTATCACCTGCGACACTGGCTATGATATCTCCATCGATATCATGATCTAAATCTAAATTTTCAGTTTGTTGTTCTGACAGATCATTTGTATCAACTTCACCTGCATCAGATGATGAAACCTCAATACTTTCGTCCTTTTCCATTGATACTTTATCATTCTCTTCTTCTGATTCAGGTTCAACCCCCTCATCATTCTCCTCTTTGACTTCATCCTCTGCTTTGATCTCATCACCATTCTCATCGTCAACTGTTCCAGATTGCTCACTCTCATTCTCGACAGCATCTTCAACTTTTGATATTGATTCTTCGGCAACCTCTATTTCTTCTTTAATCTCATCAACAGATTCATTAACACTGCTTGAAGATACCTCGCCACCAATGGAATCTTCGGCCTTGTCAACTGCATCATCGACAGCGTCTATAAGCGTGTTCACTTCCTTGGAACTATCTTCCAACACCTTTAGTGCTTCCTCATCACTTGCAGTGTCTTTTTGTATTGCCTCGACAAGTTTCTCTGCCGAATCTTCATCTGCTTGGATATCTGCTGCATCTTTTGTCAATGCATCTTTCAAGGCTTCACTGGAATCTTTAGAATTGAAATCTTGTACTGAAGACTTGGCATTTCGAACAGCCTCGACTGAGCTTGTTGCCTTTTCATCCAATGCTTCGACAGCTTCTGCTTCCATTTTGAGTTTGTTTCCCACTGCATCAGCGATACTTTCAGCAGCGGATAAGTCCTCCTTCACAATGTTTGCTGTCTCATCTACTGTATTTGAAACTGCGTCTATCGCTGCACCACCTTCAGTACCTTTGAGAGATTCGGTGAGTTTTTCTGTGGCATCAATTGCCGAAGTGAGCCGATCTCCAGTCTTTTCCAACTCTGACATGATATTCTCATCTTCAGTTGCGATCGTTTCAGCTGTCTTGGCAACCGAGTCAGCCACTTTGATTGATTCTTCTATGTTCTCTGCTTTCTTCTCTAATTTCTCGGTCAACTCTGCCTTTTCTGAATCAGTCAAGCCCTCTCCTTCGGCCACAGCTGCTATTGCCGATTGAACAACTTCTTCCGCCTCCTCAAGAGATGACACAACACTCTGAACAACTTTTTCCAAGTCTATATATCATTTAAGATACAAGTATAAACATGAGATATGAGCATATAATATAAAGTTATGTACATATCATATACGCTAAACTACTCACCCTTTTCTATTAAAACATCAGTACTAACAACATCCTCGGCAGCTTCCTCAACAATTTTGGCAGCTTTCAATTCATCGAATTCCTGTCGGACTTCCCATAACTCGTGTACTAAATCTTTCCCTACGTCACTCATCTTTTGAAACCCTTCCCTTAATAAGTAGTCTCCATCGCCATCACTATCCTCTATACTTTTTGTTATAACATCATCAGCATTAGTTGTAGCTGAGTCAGCATTCCCCTTTATTATCTTATTTGCTGCTTCAAATTCATCTGAGAAGAATTTGCCAATGCCTTCCTTCCTCACTGTATCATCGAATGCCTCTTGTACATTCTTCAATCTTTCCGAGAGTGGCTCATCGGAGGGGTAGAATGCTAATCGTGAAATGAGTGACTTATCTATATCATCTGTAGCGGATAGTCTTGTATGTCGTATAGATATTGTTGAGGAAGGAAGTGTATGAAGAAAGGCATAAGTTGTTGTGTAAGATATCGTGCTAATACCGAGTACAATTCCAAGTACAATACTTAGAGTATTCGAGCAGAACCTCATCTCTAAGTATATCTACTGCTAACAATATCTTATGCACAATCTAATCGCTCTATCATGGTTCCCTCTTTGCAATGGCGACGTATCGTCATTGTTTTGAGAGTTGCGTTGAGATCTTTAAAAAATAGATTCGGTTGAGGCACATAACCTTTTCTAAGAGGGTATCCCTTTGTTGCAATAAATTATTGGCATGAGATCGGTGGCGATAACGACAGCTAATAGAGTCGGCGGCGGCGGTGCATGAAACGGATATGATGCAATATTAGTGTGGTCGTTAGATTAATGGTTTATTAAGGTAGAAATCTGAGAGCTCGAGCTATTTAATTGCAAACAAAAGTACCTCCAACGAAACTGCTCAACTCCAACCAATAAACAAAGTTAGTATACATAAAGGCCAACCAACCAACAGCCACATAAAAGATGAGATTCGATATAGCATTCTTCCTATGCTGCTGTCGATCATTCCTCTCTTCCTCTGGTCGAGATGAAGATGAATCATTCTATGATTTACTTGGTGTTACACCCAAAGCAACACCCGAGGAATTAAAACGAGCATATAAGAAACAATCTCTATTAATGCATCCAGATAAATTAGCACAGAAGGGACAAACAGTAACACCCGCTGATCGTGATAGATTTACTAGAATGCGTCATGCATATGAGGTATTAAGTGATCCAAGACGAAAAGAGACATATGATGCAATAGGCGAGAAAGGTATGAAATGGGTTGAGGAACCATTATCAGTTGATCCACAGGAATTGGCACATAACTTTGCAACATCCAGTATCTGTGACAGGTCGAAAATATTTGCTATATTCATGGTTATATATGTAGCAGTATTCCTATTACCAATATTGGTTTGTTTAATGGCTGATGGGAAGTTGGGTGAAAATTCGAAATGGGTAGCAGTACTATCACCACTTTGGGTATGGGATGTTTTCATATTATTCTATCATTCAAGGGTTATACTCATGGGTCCAATTAAGCGGCCTGATCATATACCAGAAGAGGAATGGGTAGATCCCCTGCCAATGTCACGACGGATTATGGCAATGGTGAGATTTGGTTGTTTAGTATTGTTTCAAGTATTATTGGCATTACAATTAGATGGATATATACGAACATTATGGTCAATTATTTTCATACCAATGTACTTATGGGATGCTATTGCATTACGACGAAAAGTAATGATTGCCAATATAACAATAGTTACACCTGACGAATTAGAATTAGCCATTGGAAAGAAAATGCAAGATTACAGTCAAGCAGAACGTGAGGACATTCATACTCGATTTATTGTAGTACCGACTAAGTCAGGCTCGGTATATGATTCTGCCGTTAGATTATGTGATGAGGCCAAGATGGATATTATACGGATATTAGCACGTGTCATCTTTACAGTTCTGTTAGTGTTGAATTTGGATCTCGGGAAGGAGTGGAGTTGGTGGATTGTCTTCATTCCTATATTTTGCATGTCCGTGTGCATTGTCGGATCAGCATTTAGACAATTTACAAACACACAAGCTGAAGCTGTGAAGAGAGATCCGGCCATGTTTGGAATGGACCCTAATGTCGGTGAAGAAGGAGGTTATGCCAAGATGGATGAAAACAAGTCTGACGAGGAAGAACCGCTAACTGACGAAGAGAAGGAAGAACTCAAGGCTAAAGTGGCACAATCAGCGTATCGAGCAGTGGGTAATTGCACTTCACAGTGTTTCTTCATTGTGATTGTATGTGTTTTGATAGGAAAGATTGAAGGTGCTAGCTACTCGTCACTGGCAATTATATCACCCTTTTTGGCTGCTGGAGGAGTGATCCTATGCTGTCTAGCATGTACTATATTTTGTATTTCAGAAGTTGATGAGAATGCAGGCATGATGGACTTTGATACTGCTGTCAATCAAGTGGCGGCAGCTTCTGGGTATGGGGCAACTGGAAGTACTGAAATGTCACCAACGATGACGGGGAAGAATGAAGGCTACACCCCACCGACAAAACCAGAAGATCAAAGAGATACAACACCAGAAGCAAAAGATGTCGCCACCAATACTGACGGTACTAGTAGTAAACCTCCGCCAACTTCCACCTGGGATCCAGAGCTTGGTCAAATATGGCAAAATACAACAGTTGATGAGGAAGATGAAGATCAGATAACAGAATTAGCGCCAGAAAAGAATGATGAAGAAGCATCTACTGAGCAACCGACGGTAATAGAGACAAATCCATCGAATGTTTCTGTGGCATCAAGTCAATTTGATTTAGATTAGGCGTTTAGAGGGTATATGGGTTTCACCTTTATAATATATGTAATGCGCAAACTTAAAGTAACAAAGTAATTGAAGTTGAATTACTATGATTATCTCTTAACATGCCTGGGACACATGCCATATAAATTATATGAATGTTTGGAGTTTGAGCTTACTAATATGCTACCATATCATCATCATCTGATAGGTACCAATTGTACTTGTTTAATGCATTGTATACACCAAATGTTCTAGACGCATGTCTACTTAATCGGCGGTGCTTTGTAACTCTGGACACACAATCGTCGACTACTTGTCCTCTTACTAATTTGTTATCCTCTATTCGGTAGTTGATATGAACAAGTTTTTCACCATGTCCTTCAGGATCTTCTACTCGAAATAGGACATCGATATTATCCGAGCATATTCTTTTGAAGTGATAAGTAGCTAGTTTGTAACCCATCGAATAATGACCATGATGGAGATCTTTTATGACATCTCGAGATATAGTTCTTCCGTCTGTCGTGATAAGTTTATAGTCATCATGGTAAAGGTTGTCAAAGAGCTCCTTTAAGTCAGTGAAATCCTTCTTTGAGCTCCGATCAAATGCTTCATTGTACTTATAAAGGTTTGCCTCCCAAGACATATTGGTATGTATTGATTTAGATGTTGATATTAGTAATAGTTTTAGATAATATGTATGATAATAATATGTTGTTTAGTTATGTGTTGAATGTTATCTTTTAAATTTTATGAACACGCCTCATACTGCCAATTGATAAACTTCATACAAGAATATATAGTTCGTGAGGCTCTAACGTCTTGGTCTTTATTGTTATATCAGCGGAGTAGCAGCTGAGGCTGAGCGGCATCGCCCTGGCTGCGTGCTGCCGCGCTATTTGAAGAGAGTTTGCTCGCCGTCTAGTCGTATGTCATTTAGTGTCTTGCCTCTTTGGCTCTTGCATCATGATCATGCTTATTGCAATAGTCGCTTGCAACTCGAAGGTCTCATAAATTCAAAAGAAGAATACAAACAACAACTACAAAATCAACAACAGAATCAGCAAACGAAATAGACCTAAAGCACAACAACAAGGTTAAAGAAGAAATCAATTAAACAAATCAACAAACTTAGACAACTATATTATACTCACATCAACATGTCCTCTAATCAAGAAATCGCACTCAGACAATACTTTGCCGCATACGACGGTACACCTAAAGAGTTTGAAGAAGTAGAATCATTATTCGATGCAGCGTTTCATAAAAAGTTTGCTCTTAATAGAAAGACGGGAGGGCGCAAATACATCGATCCAGTGCGTGGTAATAATGTCGATGAAGGAAAAGTACTTGATCGAGATGCAGTGAAGGAATTACATGCAAGCTATCTTAACAAGGGAACAAAGATTACGCTCATCCATTACAGAAGAATAGGCTTGGACTGCTATGATTGTGAGTTCCGTATCCAGAATGCCGACGAGGTTGAGACATATCGTGTAGTGTACACAATTGAGGACGGGAAGATTGAGAGATCTCAGGAGGTCAACAATGACATACAAGTGATCAGAGCAAAATGTTCCAGTGCATTACATACATTTAACGTTTTCAACAAGTACCCGACAAACATGTAGGCAGGGGTTGGAGATAGACTAGAATGATCATATGATATGCATAAATTAGGATGCCAACTTACAAACAATACGATTCACGACTTTACCTATCTTCTATACGATGTTATATAACATCCGTATACATCTTTAACACCATACTATTCTTTTATTCATACCAGAGGTACCAGAACTGCTTACAGAATTGGTTCAAGAAGGTGCACCTCTATGCAGTATATTGAGTCGTAACAAGATGTTGACAACTGATCCCACTTGACATTCATGATTTATTCAATGTGTTCCTCTCATAAACTTGACAATCATACCAAGCATATCATCTAAGCAATTATATAGTGTAATATAATATATCATGAGTAAGGTTGAAGCAACATTCCGTCGATACATAGCCATCTATGATGGTACAAAGAAAGACTTTGAGGAGGAGGCAGAGCCTTTCTACGATGAGCTCTTTCATCAAAAGTACTCCTTGACCACTAAACCTATGAAAGAGGATCATCATGATAAGTTTGATCTACATTTTAGGCACGGAAAGACACTCACTCGAGACGAATCAAAGGAATCACATGCTAACCATCTTGCAATAGGCACCAAGATTACTATCATCCACTTTAAGCAAGTTAGTCACTTCATTGTGGATGTTAAGTTTCACTTGAAGAATGATTTAGAAGATAGAGACATTCGTGTAGTATACTCAGTCGAAGATGATAAGCTTATCAAGGGTCAAGAGGTTGAAGATTCGTTCTTTTCGGTGGCCAAGGCCAGGAGTTCGAGACGATTGCAATTCTTTAATCATACTTTCAAGGAACATCTTACAAACAAGTAGACAATGAGGAGCAAGTCACAAGTAGCGGTAGAACTAAAGACGGTTTGGATACGGAGTAGAATAGATTATGTACAATAGAATGTATTGAGAAGAGCACATACGAGCATGCAGATAGATAAACACGAGTATATAATGATAACCCACAGCTAATACTAATACAACGAAAATAGGACTAAGTAGTCGTACTCTTACCAAGTGGCACTAGTAGCGAGGATATACTTAGACTTACAATTATACTTCTAGCTGGTAAGAACTTTTATACATCGTATGCATGATCCTTCCTACTCCGTATCCTTCATACTCCGTATCCTTCATACTCCGTATGACTTACTATCTTGGGTTTCTCATCGGATTGATACGATCCCTTGAGTGGGAGTAGCTGGACAAAGGTCTTGCACTCTGACGATGCTCGAGCTATAAAATGCGCAGCAAATACAAACACAACATATGAACAACAAAGCAATATAATGTCCAATAAAGATATCTTAGAGCATTACTTGCAGCCGTTTGAATGGTAAAGGAAGGACTTTTGATCAAATTGTTCTCTCATATGACTCTATCTTTAGCGAACCATACATTCATCAAGACTTTACTCTAGTTTTGATGGCGGTAGAATATCAAGTGTCACTGTAAAAGAGTTGTATATAGCAAATCTATTGCAGAAGTCGAAGATTAAGCTCGTAAGCTATAAAGATATTGGTCTAAGCTGTTCCCTCGTAACATTGAATGTACATAACGAGAGCGAAGGAGAGCGAAACATCAATTTGGTATTATCAATGAAAAATAACCAAATAATTCGATGTCAAGTAGTTGACGATGATCGTTTCTCTATTGCAAGAGCTCAACGAGCCAATAGATTTCGTGTGAGGAAGTACTTCAAAGAGATCTGTTCATAACTTTATTTTAACATAAGATACCTCTATACAAAAAGCCCCCAACACTAGGCTACAAACGATGACTTGAGTATAAGCCTTGCCTATGGCCTGACGTTACACTTTCTAACCGGCTCAGGAGTACATCAGTATCAGCCGAATATACACTATCGATTGCCACTGAATCATCTCCTCCTCTCGGTATGTCTTCGGAGTTTATAGTGACCTGACCTTCCTTCTCTCTGATCAGCTGAGCCGCCTCATTTCCTGTCATACCCTTTACACATTCACCATTGATATAATTCACTTTCATACCAACTTGCAGGTTAGTATCAGCAAATAGACCATCTTCTTCAATCCGTGAGATGACAAGCATACCATTCTTTGCATTACTCATGCCGATACCACATCGGGTATCCTTGTCTCTTTTGAACACTGCAGCAAAAGAGCCGTCATCGACACTTTCCTCTGATAATACACTCAGTTGCTTCCTTCGACTTCTTTGGTTACGCCGAGAATCTTGCCCAAATTTAACCCTACGAGCAGAGAAGTCTGTAAGCTCCGATGTCACGCTATGAGTATCTGAGAAGCGTGAGAATTGAGGTGACCTCGGTGGAGATTCAGGATACCTTGACGGTCTCAGTGACGACTTAGGCTGTGTACGACCAGGACTGTCAAATGCCGAGTCTTCGTTAATACTGCTCCAGTCAGATATCACTGATGTAGGCGAAGTGGGTGATGTATATCGGACTCCACCGAACCGATTTGAATACTTGAGAGAAGGAGGGAGAGGAGGACGACCATTCTTTGGGCTCGCCGGGATACTTTCATCATATTCCGAACCAACAGGTGAGTAGGCATCCGAGTCTTCACGAAAGTAGCTCTTTCGAATTGATACACTTCCGACCGAGATATCTCCTCGACTACCCTCTCTATACTGTGGACTTTGTTGTCCATACTGTGGACTTTGCTGATGTTGTGGTTGAAGTATAATACCCCTTTTACTAACCATTGTGTAGGCATCATCATCAACTCCTCCACAGTCGAAGCACGAAAAGATACATCGGCCTGTATTAGACTTGGGTGTGCACTTCTCATCACTACTGCCTCGTTTCTGTTCATTATTGCCACCCTCATGCATCGACTGGGATATCTCACTTTTACTCGTATGCATCTCAAATCTTGAGTAATCATCACCCACAGTATTCAATGTATACTCATCATCATCCGTGCCAATGGTATCATAATCATGAAAGTTCTGTTGCTGTTGTGGTTGAGCTGCATCACCGCAACAGTCAAAGAATGAGTTGGATACCACAGGATCACGCTCACTCCTCTTTAAATTCTTAGTATGATGACTCTGAGCTGCAACACTTGGGTCACAATCATCTTGTTCCAGTATATGATATACCAATACAACGGCCGGTATATTATCATACCGAAATATGTGTTCTTTCAGATTTCCGGTAGCGTCAACTTCCTGCTGACTAATAGAGTATGATTCGGCTAAGAGTTCGTCTTTGAGTGAAGGGTTAGTGGACAGTGTCTTCTCGATCTTATTGGCATCCACCAGTATCTTTTCAAGAGCAGCTTGAGCTTGTTTCGTACTTTCCAGTTCGGCCTGTAGCTCATCTTGAGATAGTTTACTTGTGTTTGGAACTTGTAGAGTACGCTCTAGGGCAGATTGTGATAGCTTGGCCCTTGCAAGTTCATCTTTCAGCTGACCTTGAAGACTGACTATATCATCAGGGGCGGAACCACTTTTGTTCATACGTTCGATTGTCTTGTTGAGCTGTTCTTGTATCTTTGCAATGTCAATCGATCCTGGACTTGTACTGCCTGAAGTGAAAGATGTACTCTCAGCAATGTCCTGATCTACATCTTGATCTGCTGCTCCTAAGCCACCACCCAAGCTAGGAATCAATGGTGCACCTCCAGATGTACTCAGAGTTGAACTTTGTGGAGACATGTACACACTCTGACCAGCTGCAGAAATCGATGATGATGGTACCAAACTAGCTCCTAAAAGAGACGAAGATGATACACTCCTATCTCCTGTTGTTGTCGACGAGTAGGGAACTGATACACCCAATTCCTTATTCAACACATTACACACCACACACTTGTTTGTTTCACTAGATGTAACACCTGAACAACCGCATTCCATACAAATTGTATCATTCAATCCTCCTTCACCACTACTCTGTTCACGTACAATTTCAACACATATCCTATCCAACAATGGACATACTTCACAACCCAGCGTAATACCCTGAGAATTGATCAAGTTGGGTGATGAACAATTGTCACATATACTACCCGATGTGCATACTCCTGAATTGGATAATAACTTACTTGCCATGATACGTTTACATAAATTCTTGGTAATGTTACTCCGTAACTTATACATTGGACAATATACACACTCTTCTTCATTGTTATTAGTAGTAGTACGGAGTGAATCCATGTTTAATGTACCATCTTCATTAAATGTAAATGACTTCTTCTTCTTCTTTTTCTTTTCATTATTTGATAATAATGCCATATTACATGCAGGACAATGATTACGCGACATTGTATATCCATTCATTATCTTTTCGGATAATATCTTCATTGCTAGTGAAGATGATGACTTTCCAGTGTGATTATTATTAGCTGACTTTGTTAAGGACGTACTTGAAGTAACAGTTGCAGATGACGATGGTACTACAGCCTGGTCGTACCCGCCATTACTACTTGCTGTAGTAGTAGTATGATCATCTAACATTCTCATACCCTGACTTCCGTAGATGTAATCAGCTTCGAATGTTACCTTTTTATTAGAATTATTATTTCCCTGCTGTTGATAGGAAGAGGTTCTTGACGCTAGACTACTACTAGTATAGCAATTAGTAGTTCCATTTCTATATGCCAGACTTTGTTTTGTTAAATATTCCAATCTAGAATCAACACTACCCCCTTCAACTTGTGAATCCATAACACTTGTCGGAGAATAATGCGACGAAGAAGTAGAAGAATATACCCCAGTATAATTAATATTACGCAATGCTAAACTTTTCGCATTCAATGCTTCTAACTTGGAATTGATGATATTTCTTTGTTGGGTTGGTGAGCCTATCATTCTAGTTTGACTATTGCTACTACGGAGTGAGAAGTTAGTTGATGGTGATGAGTGGATAGTATCATCATCTCTTGATGTTATTGAATTTAATGATATTGATAAATTATTGTTATTATTATAGTTTCCTCCCACAGCATTTGAAGAGTAGTAGCTTAATCTCCGTCCTCTCCCTGATTGTACATAAGATATGTTATCATCATTGTTAATCTCCTCGGGTGGATCAATCTTCTCATTACGTACTGTAGTTTTATGATCATACAATTCATTATTTTTAGTTAGACCCATATCTATTGCTGATGAATACTTTGCATATATCTCATCATACTTATCGATTGTCTTTGTTGTTGTGGGGGATGTAGATGGGGAGAGATCCTCTTGAGAGGAGGGAGACATTGGCAGTGGCTCCATCTTTGTTCTGGTCCAACTAGACCACTTGCGTTTGTTTTGCAATATGAGAGTGGCAACTCTTTGCAACGATGCTATTCAAACTAACAAACAAGTGAGTAGGTAGAAGTGGATTGAATGCATCTTCAAAGACACTTTCGCAAGTCAAATTTTATTGAAGGATACCGGCATTCGATTCGTACAACTTTGCAGTGAACGATGAGGTAAGGCAAGCAATAGTAGGGCTCTACATAATACCTTTATAAACTGTAATAAATGATATGATATCTATATTAACAATCCTATTGTTATCTTCGTCAGCGGCTGCCGTCGATGACAGGATACCATCTGATATACCTCGAAAATTTGCACATAAAAATGATAATATTGCAATAGCTACAAGCAACAATGCTAATATGAATAGAGTGGCTGGTTATCATATACATAAGGATGATGCTATATCTACTGCAAATACCCGGAGACTTATCTCTTCCCATAGATCACTGAGAGGGGATACAAAAACACAAATAAAGGAGAAGGATAACCTGAATGCACTCACAATTGGTATTCAAAACACTGCAAAGCATATCACTGCTCATGAACAAACTATTAGTATACAACAACGAGATTTAGAATCAAGTGGTAATTCCACATTACTAATAGTAGGCGCAGTTGGTGCAGTTGTATCAATTATACTATTGATTGGTGGATTATGTTATGCCAAGAATAGTTATAATAACAATAATGAAGAGGAGAAGGAGAAGAAGAAGGAAAGTGGAGCAATTGGTTGGCAGCAGCAACATCAGCAGAGTGATTCTAATAATGATAAGGGCAATCCTTCAAGGAATATTGGTCAATCTATAAGTTCTAGCAAGGCTAGTAGTATAGGTGCATCAGGCAAATCGAATAGTGGAAAGGGTAAGAAATCACTCTTTACAAAGAAACCAAGTAAACAAACAATTGATCAAACAATTGAGGAAGGTGGTAAGTTACTACCAACAATACCTGCACCTCCCCCCATGCCTATACTTGCTGCTACTAATGGAGATGCTAGTATTCATGGAGAAGATGAAAGTATTGACGATGATGATGAATCCAATGCAGACTTTTTAAGGGCAAGAGAGGCACTTGAGAATAATCGAAAGAGTAATAATAGAAGTATAGATCAAGGAGGAGATGGTATAAGTGTAGAAGGAGATGCAAGTATGGCAGATACTCGTACCTTTGGTGATGACATGTCATACGCATTCACAGTCGAGGGTGATAGTTTAACACCCATGAAACGTGCCAGTAGTCGAGGATCATCGGCAAGCATTAGTGCAGAGGATGCGTTGATTGGTGCAGGCGGGATGTCATCCTTTGCTAATGAAAAGGGTGTATTTAGATGGAATGAAGAGGGTACGAAAATGATGTATACACCAAAGTTACAAGAGAAGGAAAGTAATGAACAGAATGGTTTTGTATTTGATGAAGTTAAGAAGAAGTGGGTTGTAAAGGAACAAGTTGTTGGTGAGAAGGGTGTTTCTTTCAAGCCTGAAACGAATGCTGATAAGGGAGGTGACGCTGTTGATGCTATGGCGGCACCGATGATGATGTCTATATTGCGTTCACGATCTGCTGATTCTGGTAGTGTCGGTACCGGTATTACGGGTTTGTCAGAGTTTACTTATGATGATGTAGCACTTGATGCTAAAGGACGGACACGTTCTGGCACGTCAATTAGTGTCCTTGGAAATGAAAGTGTTTTAGGAGGAGGCGGAGATAGTGTATTTGGAGGTATCGGACACTCACCGGGTTCTCCACGAACGCCAGATGAAGAGGGTGTAGAAGTGACCGCTGACATGGATGAACATTCACAGTTTATATCCAACACGGATGTTGACAAATTCATGGATGATGATCAGACCAATTTCAGTGGCTATACTGACTATTCGAATACTGTTCAATACAATACCGCACGGCCGGTAACACCCGAACGAGTTTCATCGCGAAACTCAGGCCATTCGGGTATCTCTGATGAGGCTACTATGGCAACATTTGCCACAGGTGATCCTGGTCGCATCGTGCCGAAGAAACGATCGAATAAGCCTAACAAGATGAAGATTGGAGAAGATACACCCTTTGACGAGGAGATACCATTTGACGAGCGCTCACGGATAAGATCAGGTCTTAGCTTTGGCCGCAAGTCAAAATCGAAGAAGAGTAAAAAGAAGAAGGTAGCACTTTCCAATACAAACATGCTCGATGATTTGTCAGATGATAATTCTGTGGGTAGTGATGGGTCCGCCAACAGTGCACAGGTATTGCAAGATTTAGACAAACTATCAAAGTTTATGGCTGATCGAAAGCAGAGTAGTAAGAATGGAAGAGGGAGTAGTAGAGGAATTGGTAGAATGTCATCGTATGGTAGCCGAGGCATATAATTTTGAGAGAATCAATAATCGCATCTTGCTTGTATAGAAAGTAAGAGTATATAACAATGTTAATGGTTAATTGGGTTATCATTATAAACTGAAGTCTACATACCAACGCTTAGTCTCGCACAAGATAATGTTACTGAGTCTCTGCACATATTGGCCTTTTGAGCTCTGCTTTGCTCTCTCTCGCGCGAATACTTTCGCCATGGACGTGAGAGTATTCGGTAACAAGTTGCCTCTAAATCAACCTCACTCTTAATAATGAATTGGATATCAATGCAGTTCTTCTATCCGTCTTGATTTGATTATAGTAGCATATGATCCTCTCGACAGATGATTTGAGTGTAACCTTCTTAGTTCATCTTTTGTTATCGTTTCTCTACCTTTGGATATTAGTACATACTTTTGATGGAACAAGGCCCTGAAAAGAAAATCAATCTCTGCAAACTCTTTCCGGCTTCCATCAAACTCACTTAAGTATGTTTGGAGTGCTTCTTCCTGTTTGGATGCTTCACAGTTCATTGTATTACTGATTTGATTTGCTATTGTCTGTTTCATTTGGCTTTATTTATGAGATAAATGAACACTTCTTGAGTCAGATAGCATACAACTTTGGCAGATAATTGGTATGCACAGGCAAGAAAGGTTCTATCTGCATGCTCAAGCCTCGTCTTGCCATATTATAATGTTGCTATGGCTACATATGCATTCTGGATCGACGATACCGATAATGCAAGACCCAAGAAGATTCTTTCTTACAAGACAGCCGAGTTCAACATAGGCTGCCCACCTCAAGGCAGGCCCACCACACTGCTCGTATCCGGTCTTTTGTTTTACACTTTCCACCAAATAATCATAATTCTAAACTCGGTTGCGATTCTTGTTACTTTATTGTATATATTGTATTATCATAATATCATCCTTTGTATTCAGTATCTACTTCTACTTCTAATAACTACTTGTCTGATACACGTTGAATGTATGCAAACCACTAGAGCACTTTGCTTTTAGTACTGAGAAGAAGTTATCATTGACCTCCTGAGATCTAACAATCTTATTATCCTCAATTGTGTACACCATACGAAACTTCCTTGTATCTCCTTTTGACTTTGATTCGACTTGGAATTGTACATCTACACAGTCTAAACCAATTCTTCTATAATGGATGAGTGTAACCTTTGCACCTTTTGATAGGTAACTTGCATGAAACTTCTTTACTACATCTCGATCTAATACTGCTTCTCTTCCTACCAAATTACCACGTACTGGATCGACATATGAATCTCCATTGTCCTTAAGGAATAGAGTAAAGTTTTCATGATATACAGAATCGAATAATTCTTCTACTTCTTCGAATTCTTTAGGTGTACCGTCATATGAGGTGTAGTATCTTCTTAGTGCTGCTTCAACGTTAGATGACGACATCATTAAATGTGTGTATTGTATAAATACTAAAACTGATTAATAATTTGTTTGTGGTATCCTATTATGTATTGTTTATTGTTGCTTATACTTTGTAGTTTGTAGGTTTACTTTTGGATTGTATGATTTTGTCACTAGTTAATGATTTGAGGAGACCATTGGATATTGCAATTACAAAGCAACACAGCATGCAAGAGCACAACTCCAACTATTTATTTCGATGTGTAGGATACCAATGCAACTTCCTCAACTAGTAATACTGCTGGATCTTCACTATTGGCCAATAAACAATGAACATCGAACTTCTGCATTGTAAGGCTTGGTCGATAGAATATCAACAGCCCAAACATAGCCTCTCTCGACCGATAAACTCAACCACACTCAGATAAACAGTTGAATCTCACGGACGGGGTCTCCGAAGGATACCATATCACTGAGCCAACACCATTAGAAGAAATAGCTCATACTAACTGATACCACGGCATGGTAATTGGTATAGCATAACATTAATTTAATGTCGTCATCTTAGTTAGCCGAGGATCTAGGTTTTGGATATTGGTTGCATTGATACTGTTCAAACTTTATGAATCTCCTTACACTCTCATCTACTCTCATAATAGCAACTCTGTACGTAGATCATGGTCGGCAAACTAATAGTAGTCCTTGCCATTAATATGGCCTGCCATTCTATGCCTGTAATATCTTCGTCGTCATCAGTATATTCATATGCTAGCGCTGCTAGATTGGCTTTCATACCCTCTTCTTCTCGGAGTTGCAATCGATACAAATCTACACACAGCAACAAAAATTATTTGTTATCTTCGTCTTCGTTATATCTCAGATTATCTCAACCAGACAAAGGTGATCTATACAATGATGACGAACTATTTGAATTATTAAACTTGCATGAGTCAATAAATCCTCCAGAGAGTGGGTTGTTCAGTGGCGGAGGAGATGATACTAATGGAGAAATAAATGAAGAGATAATATTTGGTGGTATACATGATTGGGTACTCGATACTCTAAATGATGATGTAAAATCTACC